>Ga0114930_10001164_pt1 | contig 25776 bp, 22 predicted proteins | sample AnhtaG_FD_87300 | JGI IMG/M metagenome (GOLD analysis project Ga0114930, IMG submission 87300) | Deep subsurface microbial communities from Anholt, Denmark to uncover new lineages of life (NeLLi) - Anholt_01485 metaG | ecosystem: Environmental > Aquatic > Marine > Oceanic > Sediment | place... | reverse complement strand
CTTCGTGAAACCTTCGACTTCTCCAAAATGTAAACTATTTAATGCTCTCCGTAATAAATGGAAATTCAGAAATTGTTAATCAATAACTATCCACACGAAACTTTGAAAAAATATATTTCTACTTTGCCTTATATGGTTTTAAGTCCGCCGCGTCCTGAAAACAGGCATACAACGGCGTTGCGGCAGCGTCGAACTGGCTTAACGGGGGGAGACTGAGAATCAGCCCAATTGTCCTGATTATACTTGATGTGTCATAAAGCGTATGGTCAACATAACCCCGTTTCACGTAAGGACTTATGGCTAATGCAGCGGCTCTACGGGGATGAATATGGTCAGACCCGCTGGAACTGCTTTCAATGACAAAAACAGCCGATTCTTCCCAGATGGGGCTGTGCGAAATTGCTTCAACAATCATTCCAAGAGCGCGGTCGTTATCTGCAGCCAGCGCCTCCTGTGTAGTGCTTCCCTGTGGCTCGGAAGTTGTATAATCATTCGCAAGGCGGATAATATTAAGCTGCGGCAGGCTGTCGCCGGCAACATAATTGTTAAGTTCATTAATAAATACAGCCGCCCGGTCGACATCCTTTATATTCAGGTCAAACGGCGGATAGTCTGATGCGATATGACCCTGTAAATTTTCCATGTTTGTTGTTACGGGCAGGCTCCTGTCAGAACCAAAATCAACGTATATGCCGTAGCTTCGGTAGGTGATACCGTTCCGTGCAGCCGCATCCCACAGGTAGCCGGCATCCGGAAAGGCGGTCGTAAAATTTCCTTCGGATGGATACGGAAACCCTCTGTTGAAATAATACACGGGCGCAAGTTTCTCAACAAAATCTGTTGCAATGGCAGCGGCAGACCACTCCTGCCCCAGAGCGCCGTATTCACTTGCGGCATAAAAATTGTCGAACAGGACAAACTCACCGGCAAGCGCATGATGATTCGGGGTGACGGCATGCCCGAAAATCGTCAATGAACTATCGCCCTCACCTGTTTGAATGTCCCCAAAAACCCTGTCATAACTCATATTGCCCTTGATTATATAAAAAACATAGTGAATCAAAGACATTTCACCCAATTTGCGGGGTACTGCCTGCGGCTGTCTAAAGCTGTTGCCGTAATCCAGTTTTTCAGGCATATTTTTAAAACCGTTGTTCTTGATGACCTGCTTTGTATATTCTGCAAGCTGCCGCTCATCAGGAATGTCGATGAACGAAATCGTACCGTAAACAGGCTGCACGTTCGATGTCAATGTTTGTGCGCTCTGCAAATTCTCTTGACGTGATGCGCAACCATACCCCATGCCGTTTGCAATTATTAGAGTGGAATTGTCATGTGTGAGAGCCGCCGCCGTGGGATACCTGCCCGTTGGTATCAATCCGATAACCTGCGCAGGTGACCGGGACACGTCTATCACGGCTATCGAATTATTACCTGCATTTGCGGAGTATAAGATCGTTCCATCGTTCGTTAAGGCGAGCGCATTTGGCTGAGTTCCTGCGGGCGCTTCCGGGTACGGAGACATGTCTATTATTTCTTCAACGGTGTGCAGCTCCGTATTTATTACCGTTACGTTATCGCTATTTGCATTCGCCACATATAACCGTTTTCCGTCCGGCGACAGGACAAGCGCATTCGGATGACTTCCCGCAGGAATTTTCATTATTTCTCTGCTTTGTTGAAGGTCGACAACGCTGACTGATTTCCCGCCCCAGTTACTGACGTATGCCCGGCGGTTATCCGGATGTATTAAAACGGCATACGGCATTTCTCCAACAGGTATATTACGCGGAGGTGCATTTTCGGTAAGATTAAAGACCGTAATGCTGTTGTCGAGAAGATTTGCGGCAATAAGCAACCGCCCGTCCCGTGAAACCGTCAGACCCGCGGGAAAATAAGTTTTATCAGGAGATTGGCTCGGGCTGAGGGTTTTTTCGTGTTTTACAGCGCCGTTATCGAATGAGTAGACCTCAATATTATTCGAGCTGCCGCCTGAGACAAACAATCGGCCGCCGTCGGGGCTGAAACAGATACCGAGCCAGCCGCTTTCTACAGGAATTCGCCATGTCTCTTTTTTGTCCTGCACATCGATAATAGAAACAGAATGCCCGGTATACCCGTTGTTCGTAACTGCAAGATAACCGCCATCCGGGCTTAATGCCATACCGAGGGGGAATTCCCCCACGGTTACCTGTTCACCCGCCGGAGTTAACCGCCATCCATTCGTCAGCAGCACGCTTCCATCCGGCTGTACCCCCGGCGGCTGAATCCCTTCCGGTCTTCTGCCGCACTGCAGCCCGCAGCTTATAATAACTGCCGTAAATATTATAATAACGGTGCAGAATAATCGATACATTTAAATTTCTAGAGCTATTTGCTTTTTTTATGTTTTAGCGTACTTCGCTTACCTGTATCCTATGAGATTAAAAACTGATGTGTAAACTTACAACTTTACATGTAAAAATAAAAGTGCATTTTATATTTTTATTCTGAAAATTTTTCTCGCAAAGTCGCAAAGAACGCAAAGAAAAAATCCCGCTAAGCGGGATAATGAATAGTTTTTACTTAATATACTGCTTACTTTTTATAATTTTATAAATAATCCAGGTTATGTATCTACTGCCTCTGAATAGAACATTTTATATAATTTTCGCAGAACTGCGGCATTGCTGTAACTCTGTGAATAGAAGTAATTTTAAATAATTTTGATAATTACCTGTTAGTTCATTTGACCCTTATATTAAATACTTCCGTAGAATATTAAATATTTCCGTAGAGACGCACCGCCGTGCGTCTCTACATTCATTATTGTATGTTTATATATAGTGTAGTGAGGAATTATGCAATAAAAATATGGAGATTTTCGGTTTTTTGCCTAATAAAAGCAATAAAAAAGCCCCCCACTTCTGTGGAGGGCTCAATCTGAGGTATCAGAAACAACATCAACATTCGGTTCAAGAATATCTCATCACAATAACAGTCACATCAGGAGAAGAGTCAATCGAAACACAATCAAAATCTACCTCAGTTTTAAAAGTATCAAACTGCAACCATCCAAGTTCAACTGTAAAAATCACAATACGAGGAATAATCGCGTCAGATCTTTTAATATTAATTATCTTTGCAATTTGTGTACCAGATTTTAACGAGGAAAAATTATTTGTCAATAAATAACCGTAACTAATGAATAAACAGATAGTAATGACGTGTTAATTGAAATTAAAATTTTTGAATTCCGAGTTAAACACATGAAAAATTTCTCAGTTTTTATAAATTTACATTACCGCTTTCTGATTATTAGGAAAGATGAAATGTTTATATAAAATAATCCGGTTATTAAATTTGTTCAGTAAAAAGCTGTCAGCTATCAGCTATCAGCAATCAGCCAAAAACAATACAACAAACAGCCAAGCATTTTTAACCGAAAGCTCTGTGTTGGTGATAGCACTCTCATAGAATGTAAAAATACTTCTTAGGCAAAAATGCTGGTCTGCCCAATAGGAATTGTAGTATTATGAATGGATGATATAATTAAATCAGGTTCATCATAAAAATATGCCACCGGGTCTCATCGTACTCTGCTAAACCTCTGTGTCCTCTGCGGTAAAACATATTCACTTATAATTTTCTGCCAGAAAAAACACGAATTTTAGAATTAAAGTACTAAAACACCAGATAAAATCTTCCTTGCTATCAATCGTGAACAAGTTTCTCTGCGCAATCGGCAATCAGCTTCCACGCTGATCTGATATGCCGCTCGGCGGTACGAATATTACCGATGGCAAACCTGAGGGTATATCTGCCTTTCAGCTTTGTGTGTTCAATAAATATCTTACCGGTGTTATTGACCTCGTCCATCAAACGCACATTGAGCTTTTCCAGTTTCGCTTCATCCAACGTCTCGTTGCGGGGATTAAAACGAAAACAGACCACGCTGAAAGGAGCGGGAGCCATAATCTCGAAGTCCGGATTTTCTTCAACCAGCGATTGAAAAAGTCGACCAAGCCTGACAGTTTCACGGATGCGGTTTACTATTCCGTCTCTGCCGAAATATTGGAGTAGAAACCAAAGCTTCAATGCACGGAAGCGCCGACCGAGCTGTATACCGTAATTCATATAATCTGTTACATGCTGTGATTCCACGGTCTTCAGATACTCCGGTACGATACTGAAAGCATGCTCGACAAAATCGGGATCACGGAAATAAAACAGGCTTCCGTCTATCGTCATGGACATCCATTTATACGGATTGATCACATACGAGTCAGCATATTCTAAACCATCCATAAGACCGCTGTATTCGGGCAGTATTGAAGCATTTCCGCCGTAAGCGCCGTCTACATGCAGCCAGAGATTATACTTCCGGCAGATTTTACCGATTTCCGGGATCGGATCGATACTCGTTGTGGACGTTGTCCCGATAGTGGCAACAACAGCAAAAGGTTTGTGTCCGTTTTTTAAATCCTCTTTTATCCGTTCTTCAAGCAAGTCCGTCCGCATCCGAAAATCCTTGTCGGATTCAATTTTTCGTAAGTTTTCCAGACCTACACCGATTATTATCGCAGCTTTATCTATTGAAGAATGGGTTTGATCAGAACAGTAAAAGCAGAGCGATGGAGCGTTTTCTGTCCGGGGAAAGCCTTTAACACGTATATTCAGGTCCTTCACCTTCTCACGTGCGGCAATAAGTGCGCAGAGGGTGGCTACGGATGCAAAATCAACCATCATACCTAAAAAGCCTTCCGGAAGATGAAGCAATTTACGCATCCACTCCAGTACGGTTTCTTCCAATTCCGTAGCTGCGGGGGAGGTTTTCCAGAGCATAGCATTAATGTTTAATGCCGCAATTAATAATTCTCCCAAAATTGACGGTCCCGAGCTTGAGATAGAAAAGTATGCATAGAAATTCGGGTGGTTCCAGTGTGTCAAACCCGGAATAATTATCTCTATAAAATCAGCAAATATTTTTTCCATTTCCATGCTTTTCTCGGGAGCCGCACCGGGCAGACGTCGCTTTATTGCGCCCGGTTCCGAAGATGAAAGAACCGGATAAGACTCGATTTCGGAAAAGTAATCACAAATCCAGTCAATGAAATCGTGTCCATGATGTCGGAATTCCTCGACAGGCATGTCACCCAGATTCGACCGGTCAATCGGTCCAAGCTCATTGAACATATTAAACTCCGTTGCTTTTATATTTTAGATGACGGTTTTCAGCTATCAGCTGTCAACTGTCAGCTTTTAGCTTTTAAATATTCATTATTATACAATAAGAGAAATAAATATATGGATACCAAAATCTAATTACTGATAACCGATAACTGATAACTAAAAAACCTTTGCTTCTTTGCCACACAGCGGCAACCCCGCGGCGAGATATTCTTAGCTGTTCCCGCTTAGCGGGATGTTCTTCACCTTCGACTTCTTTAATTTTTTTCTTCGTATTGATTTATTTTTTCAAATGTAGTGAGAAAATCGGAAATTGTAAAGGTAGAAAAGGAAAATAATCATAATGCCTTTGTAGCTAGGCCGTAAATATGCGGGCTCACCGGGCAGATAAGCCTGGGGCTCATCCTGAATCGTTGATATGACACACATTCAAAACCGGCTTCTTTCAAGATACGCTGCGTATCACTGTCGGGACGGCAGCCGTCGGCAAAGAATCCCCACATCGGGCGAATCAGGCTCTGCACCTTCCGTAAAAATGTTCCCTCCGATGCGGTAATATGCTCAATAAATACGAACTTCCCGCCGGGTTTGAGGACACGTACGATTTCCTGCACCGCCGTGGAAGGTTCACTGACCGAACACAAAACATGCGTGCTCACGACCGCATCGATACTGTTGTTACCTATATCAATCCGCTCAGCATAACCATGCCGGAGGTCGGCTGTGATACCGAATTTTTTTGCTTTCTCCATTATGTACGGATGCATGAACCGGTTCGGTTCGATGCCGATCCAGGTGATGCCGGGAGAAAAGTATGCGAAGTTGTCCCCTGTTCCTGGACCAATTTCAAGAACGGTGCCGCTCAGCCCCGGAAGAAGGGATTGTTTATATTCCGAGACCAGTTTATCAATACGGTGCCCGTTTTTTGCCAGTAAATAGGCAAACAGCCGCTTCCGCCAGCCATTGTTTGTTGATTGCCCCCCGGTATCGGAAATGTTATGACAGAGCATTTTTTATGAATTTATATTGGAAATTCTTAAAATAATTATGTATCGTATGTAGAATAATAAAAATAATATGGTGAGAGTTAAAACATTACAAATGTCATTCCCACGAAAGTGGGAATCCATGTAAAAATACACAACAGATTACATCAAATTTAATAAAAAATGAAATAATTTACTAAAATAGGTATAAATTATAGTATAGAAAATGCCAAAGTGAATCATTTGTACAGTATAAATATGAATTTATAGGAGTTATGGATTCCCACTTTCGTGGGAATGACATCGAATTATTACAGCTTAAACGGGTATTGATGTACAAATACAATTATTAAACGGGCATTGATGTAAAAATGAAATTATTACGGAGAGCATTAAATAGTTTACATTTTATCATATAACTGTATATATTTGCTCGGCGAGGTTTTCTTCACCTCGCCGGCTATAATATGCACAAAAAGTAAAAGAAGTCGAAGGTGAAGAACACCTTCGACAGCAAAGTAAAAACTATGCAAAATGCAAACAATTTAATGACCTGAGTAGTAATTGCGGCGATTTGATTTATCAAATCAATACTGTGAAATTATAGAAAAAATTAATATGGGTATTTACTTAATTTGGTAATGTTTCATAAAGTGTGTAAATTTAATTAGAAATCTTTAATAGGCTTATAATTCCAGTTTTCGTTAAGCATTTTAGCAAGGGAGAACATAATCCGTAAGTGAACAAAGAAATAGAATTTACAATATATAGTATGTACTCCACTTAAGTAAATAGACCTATAATTTAATAGATATAAGATACATTTTTTAAACACCAGATGCAAAGATATGATAATAATTTTAAACAATGAGGATTTACAGGGGATATTAAAGGGTAAGGAATATTCCCGAAGCTTACCCATAGGTAAGGTGAGAGTACACGATTTTTTGTATGAAGATGGTAAGCTGTCCTTACTTCTGGACTATCCCATGAATCAAAATGTTCGCTGCGAGCTTGACAGCTTCACGGTAAAGGATGGTTACCTTGTCTGCCGGTGTGAAATCTACAGCAAGCTTACAAAATCAATCGTAAATCTACTAACCAAGTTTATTTATTTACCCGTGAAGACTTTCGAACTCCAATACCCCGAACTGCGCATTAACCTTTCCAGCCTGAACCTGCCGATTACTCTTCAGTCAATAGAATGCCTGCCGGATGGGGTAAGGATAACGGGGGAGTATTTGTAGAAATAATCTTATCCACAATTTCTTCATTTTTTTCAAGACACATCCTTAATAATAAAGATTACCAACTCTTATAATATAACTCCCTGTTTTTCTTTGCATCGTCCCACCAGGGCGGCTGCGTAGAGGACTCGTGAGGTTTCCAGTTTCCAATAAATTGAGGATTTTCTCCGTCAAAAGAAAAATACCAGTATTCGCTGTAGATACAACCGGCGGGGCAGTCGCCCCAGCCATGGCGGAACAGGTACGTAATCCCATTTTGGGTCTGGCGTGAGTAAATATTCGATGAATCGCCTACATAACCATTTGGCTCAATATAGGTTTTACCGGGCAGATTGCGATACACTTCCATCAATCGGAGAGGGTGAAGTCTTCCTTTACAATGTATTGCAACCGCAGCAGAACCACTCAGAAAATAGATGGTGTCCATTTCTGTCACCTTATATTTATTATTAAGCTCATCCCAGGCATGGTATTCACCGTTTTTAATCTTTTCGGCAGTTGACTTGTTAAATCCAATAATTATTGAACCGGGCACCCACGGTGGTCTAAAACTAATTTGCCTTATAGAAGGAAAGTCATCTCCATATTGTGAACGGATGGCTGCAAGGTCATTATGCACCCGGTTGTACAGCGCTTGCAGCGCAACAATTTCACCCGATAGAAATAATGCAATAAGTTCGGCTTCCTCGTCTTCCTGCGGAGTAAGTTTATAAATTTGCTCCGGATCATAAAAATTGGATGAATCCGCAGATTCAAAAGGATTCATGCAGTAAATTCCATGAAAAAAAACGATAATAAGCCCGAGTATAATGAACCGCGAATATATCATAATTTCTCCTGGTATATGACCATTTATTTTTAGAAAGGATATACAGTATTAACATAATTTTTATCCAGTTTATCCCGTAAATCCTGTCTAATAATTCAATATTAATAATTGCAAATTTCATGCCAAAGAATATGTATATTTCAAGCTAAACCGAATTTATGCGCTATCATGGACGGTAATTTCTTGAATTATTGCAGTAAGACGACCAAAATAAGTGTACCTATTTATTATTCTTGACTTTTTAAAACGAATAACGTATGATTATACTTTGTTAATTCCCTTATTCATTTAATGAAATGCCGGCTAAAAGGAACTTACGTTATAATTTGGCAATTTAAACATAGGGGCGGCGTGATAACGTAACTCTTCAAAATTTCTTTTTAGAAAGTTCAGGCAATGCACAAACGTCTTACAATATTTATTACTTCGTTAATTCTATTCGGGCTGCTTGTATTCGGGCAATTGGTGAACACCCAGGTTGCCCCGAAAATCACCCCGGAACAATTCTCGCAGATGTGTACGAATATGTCCGAATACGGCGGTTATTTCAGTTCTGAAAACTGGGTGTCAAATGAACTGAGCTACCTGCAGGTGCTCGAACCGATAGAACGGCTTTCTATTAAAGGCGGTGTTTATATCGGCGTGGCTTCGAATCAGAACTTTACATACATTGCGGCAATAAAGCCCGACCTGGCGTTTATTGTTGATATACGACATCAGAACAGGATGCAGCATTTAGTGTATAAAATTATATTTGAGCTTGCTGAAACACCGGCGGAATTTATCTCGTATCTTATATCACGACCGCTTGATCCGGAGACCGGACCGAAGGCGGGCGCTTCAATAAATGACATAACAAATTATTTTTATAAAACGCCGCAAGACCAGGAAATGGCAAAGGATACGGAAAAGATAATTGTCGAAATCCTCACCAAAAAATATAAATTTGACCTGACCGACCGCGACCTTTACGCCATTAACCGTGTATTATACAGTTTCAGAATATATGGATTGAACATTACCTACTCCAGTGCGCGAAGATCGTGGTTTCCTACGTATGGCGAGCTGCTTACCATGCGGGAGAACGGGAAACAGCTTAATGCGTTTAACAGTATGGACGACTATACGTATTTACGCAGCATGCACCTTGAAAATAAAATAATACCTGTCACGGGCGATTTCGGAGGCTCCAAGGCGCTGCGGGAGATTTCGAATTATCTGAAAGTCCATAATCTCACCGTCAGTGCATTTTACTTATCAAATGTCGAGCAGTATTTGTTTCGTGAACGGAACACCTGGACAGGCTGGGTAATTAACGTAAAAAATCTCCCGGTTACCGACAGGTCTGTTTTTATCCGGTGGATACATGAGAGGGGATGGGGATATAGTAGAGGATATAATAATTACTCCCAGACCCGGCTGCAGTGGATAAAGACCTTTATAAAAAATTACGATGAGGGGCGTTATCATTCATACAATGATGTAAAATATCTGGATTATATTAAATAGAGCGTAATACCTGAATAATTCACAAAATCGATTTTTCTTAGAGATAAGCTGCTGATCCCGCTTAACGGGATCAAAAATGCTGCATTTGCCTAAATAAACAGGATTTAAATAAACAGGATTTCTTGATTCAACTTTATTGTCATTTCCAATCTTTATTGTCATTACTACTCTTTATTGTCATTACTACTCTTTATTGTCATTCCCACGAAAGTGGGAATCCATTTTCTATATTACCTATGGATTCTCCCGAATATTCGGGAGAATGACATTGATATCAATTGATATTTATTTAGTATTGCCTCATTAAGAAATCGAATTTATGAATAAATCAGGAATAATATTATAAAAATATTACTGTAACATTTTAAGATGTGTCAATAATTATGCCGACGGTAGCAATCGATGCAATGGGGGGCGACCATGCCCCCGATGAAATCATTAAAGGAGTAGCCGAGGCTTCACGGGAGTATGATGCCCGTTACCTCCTTGTTGGAGATAAAACAAAAATTGAACAGGCGCTCAACAGGTACCAGCCCGGGACCGGTTCTATAGAAATTATCCATACCGGCGAATCAATCGGGATGGATGAACACCCCCGTTCAGCGCTTGAAGACAAGCCCGGTGCTTCAATTGCGCTTGCTGCGGAGCTTGTAGCCCGTGAAAAAGCAGATGTGCTGCTCAGCGCAGGCAGCACCGGCGCTGTCATATTGGCGGCAGCCAAACACATTCCCATGATTGAAGGCGTGGAGAGAAGCGCTCTTGCATCGATTTTTCCCACCAGGGACGTTAAGAAACATTCCACCGGTTTTTCCCTGATACTGGACATCGGCGCAACGATACACTGCGAGTCGAAACATCTCGTACATTTCGCCTTTATGGGTTACATTTATTCAAAATATATTCTCGGCATCGAAAACCCCCGCATCGGATTATTGAATGTCGGTACCGAAGAATCAAAAGGCGGGCAGACCCTCACTAATACGTATAGACTGCTCAAAGAAATACCCGAGTTTAACTTTGCCGGCAACATCGAGGGAAACAATCTTTTAAGCGGCGCAGCAGACGTCGTGGTATGCGAGGGCATTTTAGGGAATACTGTGATAAAATTGATGGAAGGAGTTACAGAATCCCTGGTCGAGCTCGGGGGACTTGCCTGCAGAAAAAATCTCGCCTTTAAACTTGCGCTTGCCCTTCTTTCACCCGGTATAAAAAAGTTGAAAAAGAAAATGGATTATTCCGAGCATGGCGGCGCACCCCTGCTGGGGTTTCGCAGACTCTGTATAAAAGCACACGGAAAGTCTAAGGCAAAAGCTATCAGGAACGCAATAAAGGTAGCAATAAAATCATCCCATGACGACATCTGCGAGAAGATTCATACATCCGTCAAAGAGTTCAATCAAAGACTGCCCTTTCCGGACATCGTGGAGTGAAATAGGATTCAGTTATCAGCTTTTGGAGAAGAACCCAAAAAATAAAAAGGCGCTGAGTGTGATGATATTCTCAACACCTCCAAGATTTGCCGATAAAAGTGGACTGCTTAGCAGCGGGGTGATCAATAAAGCATCAAATAATTAATAATTGGAAATTTTTAATCCTCATATAAAGCATAGCGAATATGCCTGACCTTATTAATTCGTAAATTTTCTTATTAACATTATTCATTGCTTTGCAAGGAGAGAATCTAATTTAAAAAACAAGATCCTGAAACAAGTTCAGGATGACAGTATGGGTGGTTCAGGATGACAGAGTGGGTGGTTCAGGATGACAGTATGGGTGGCACACCCAAACTCGTTTGGGGGTGATTATTGAAGCAAATCTAATAATAACAATGGGTAACAGCATAAATAAGACTATCTTTTGAATTATTCAGCCGGATTAATCCTTTGTAATATCTCTCAAAATATCATTTGTCAACAATTTTGTATTCGTAGACGCACATATTTTGGAAAGATTCTATCAGATACAGCCTGTCCTGAAAAATTCTCATCCAACCATCTATTTCAGGAACCGGGAGTTTTCCAAGCAGAATTCCTTCGTTGTCAAAAATATAAAACTCTGTAGAATAAACAGGAATATTATTCTTATCCGTTTTTTTATTCACGACAATAATCCAAATGCGTTTCTTATGGTCTACTCCGATATTAGCCGAAACTACGGGAAAATCGGTCTTTTGAGCTTTATATTTTATTCCTGTTGTTGTTTCACGTTCTTCTAAATCTACTTTATACGATAAATCAAAACCAATAGGATATTCAATTTTGATTAATAATTCGCCTTCAGGTGAATATTTCTCGATCAGGTTCTTATAATAAAATGAAATATATGAATAATAATCCTGATCAATTTCAATATAGTTAATATTCGATAATCTTGTTACCTCATCATTCTTGAAATCTTCAGGTTTTCCAAATTCTTTTATCAGGTTACCCTCCATATCAAACACACCGATAAGAAACTCATGAGTTGTAACTTGTTCAATAGGTTTATCATACAACAATACAACAGGCATATTTCGATAGGATTTGAATATATTACCCGCACGAGAAACTCTGAACTGGTTTCCGTATTCGGTTAAGCGGAATCTCTTTTTTTCTTTACCGTCAGGCGTTAATATATACCATTGTGTTAAACTATTATCGGTCACGTATATTTCTCCTTCAGAATTCAAATCAAGATAATAAGGTTGGGCAGAAAACTCACTTGGTCCCTGCCCTTTTCGACCAAATGTCGCTAAATAATTACCGCTCGAATCAAATTTCTGTATGCGGTAATTTCCCATATCAGCTATATAAATATTTCCAACACTATCCTTAGCAATATCAAATGGTTGGAAAAATAAGTAATTTTCATCTTCACTATCGAATTCACCGATTTGCTGAACAAATTCCAGCGATACTTTCAGTGTGTCACCCCAGAGCGGCGCACGGTTGTGGACGTGCTTCACTCCGTCGATGATTTCGATAGTGTACGCACAATCATCCTGCCGACCGCAAGTGATAGCAAAACAAAAAATCACTGACAGGAACAAAATAAAAAATTTTTTCTGCATGATAACCTCGTGGTAATGTTAATCCATATTAATACCTTTGGTAAATTCTGTCATGCTGTCCCGAAGTTTCGGGATCAGCATCTAACAGCGTCCAACATTTAACTATTAAAGATCCTGAAACAAGTTTCAGCCAGAGGCTGATTCGCCTCCGGCGAACAGTATGACAATTTTCTGAAATTTTGCCAAAGTTTTGTTACTATATTATACCGATAAGTAGTAAAAAAATTCCTTGTTTTTTGACATATTTGGATTTTCGTGCTAAAAGTATTTTCGCGGAACTTAACAATTTAGGTTCTTCAGACATTTTGTTTGCACAAATTGACGATATGTTCATATATATGTTTGGTCTCATCCTCGTAGGAATCCCGAGTACTCGGGACGGCGTGTTCATGATCCCGAGTACTCGGGACTAACATAATCAACCAAGAATCCCGAGTACTCGGGATTCCTACGGATAAACATGTTATTTTATTAGGAAATTCAATCATTTCCAACATTTTTAGCTATGCACAAACAAATTTCTTAATGAACCACAATTTATAACGCACTCACTCCTCCTTATACAGATACAGCGTGAAATCGTTGGGGAGGTAATCGTGGCGAAGACTGACTTTGGGAGTGAGCTTCAGGGCGAATGTAAGCATGTACTCCGGCGAATAGAAGTACATTCCCGTATTCTTTTTATTACCGGGTGCATATGTACTAAGCATGTTGACGGCAACGCCTTTTTTTGCGAGCGCAAACATTTTTCTGATGATTGCTTCGATGTATTCCCGGTTATTCGGCGTGAGGACGTTTGCAACACCTGAGGAAATGGCGTAATCGATTTCGGGGTATTGTTCGTCCCGGAGAAAATCACGGTAAAAAATCCGGGCACCTGGATGGATTTTTCGCGCAAGTTTTATCATCTCCAGGGAGCAATCGACACCGTAGTATTCAACAGGTATACCTTCTTCATTAAAAAAGGCATACATATCGGCTTTTCCGCAGCCGACGTCGAGAATGCGCATATCATTCAGCGGTGCGATCTCCGACAGCACCAGAAACCTTACACGCTGGGTGAAATCGCTTTCCCATGCAAGGGATTTCACATTATCGCCGTGACGCTGCGCTTGGCGGTTGAAGAAGTCCTGTAGTATTTGTATGTCGCGTGGCATTTTTAAATCAAAAAATATTAAACCGCAGAGGCGCAAAGGGTTTTTAGCTGTTAGCTGTTGGCTTTTAGCTATTAGCTATAAATAAAATTGGTTCATCCGAATAATACGTACCTGTGATCGATCCCGAAGTTTCGGGATCAGGATCTTGTTTTTTAAGTTAGATTCTGAGTTTATAAAGCAAATCATAATGTCAGAAGGAAAATTTATGAATTAATCAGGCAAGATGAATTGTTCGGTCATTCCCCCTGGGGATTTAAGGGGTTGTTAATATAAACTTACATGCTTAATTCAGCGAAGAACCGAAAAACTCGGTAATAACTACCTTAACGACTTGAAAGATTTGAAATCTTTTACCAGTCCCGATTGCCTCAATTTTGTATTATCTTAGTCTTTTTTGACACAAAATGATGGTTTTTGCACATACTTGTAATTTAAAAGGAATAAATGTTATTTAAATTTGTTTCTAATAGTAGAGAGATAAACATGCATTACATGTTATTGACTATGAGAGACCTTTTATAATTTTAAATAACTTCAAAAAAAGTTATAAATCACGAGAGTCTGGCATAATAATTGCATTTTTATTAGACAGGATTTATCCCGAAGGGATCTCTTACGGGACAGGATAAACATGATAATACATCCAGTTTATCCTGCCCCGAAGAAATCCATTTACCAAAGGGAGCGCTTCGTGCCGGTATAAACCTTTTCTAAAGGAGCTTTAATCATAATACTCAGGACATAATCCTATATAAGCAACTATATTTAGTAATGATGAAACATCCTGCTAAAAAAGTGCTGTCTGTTAAAAAAATAAATTTGCTTAATTACAAAGATAAATTATTGACCTGATTATATATCTTGATTAATTCATAAAAAATGTTGTACGGCTGTTTTTGATGTTTATTGAGCAATTACGCTTTTGCGGTAGCCGCCCCGAGTACTCGGGGCGCTATTATATTGTGTAATTCCTCTATGAGCGCACACTAAAGTGTGCGGCTACCAGAGAAGTTTATGAATAATTCAGAATATTTATAAAATTTTATTTTTGGATAAGATTTACATGATAAAAAAGATAATATATCCTGTTTATCCTGTAAATCCTGTCCTGCTTAGCGGGATTAACTATACCAGAAAAATCTATGAATTATTCAGATTAAATACCAATTTACAATATTATGCTTCATTTTTTAGTGGATGTGTCGTTAGTATTTTTACGTGTGGCAGTAAAAACCAAGGAAAATTGAGTAAGTGGCACTATAACCCGATATTTTAAAGGAGGACATACAATGAGAAGCCGCGTAGTAAATGGTATAATCGGTTTCATCAGTCTGTCAATTTTCTTTCTTATCATGTTATTATTGATGAGCAGTGCAAGCTGAGAATACGTTAATGATTTTACACTGATTTATTCAGTCCCGCTTGGCGGGATAGAAGTACCTCTTCCGAGTTTCTCTGGTGGTAACTACTTCAACAGAGAGCGAAACTGTAAGCCAATAATTAATAGCTAAGAACTGATAGTTGATAAAAAACTTATCATCTGTTCTCTGTTGGTGATAACACCAACAGAGAACATAGAACTATCCAACAGCTAACAGCTGACAACTGCTAACTCATCACTGTCCACGATATCGAACTTTCCCACTCACGATGGTATAGAGAGGCACAGTTGAAAGAATCTCTTTTGGCGGTGCGGTCAGGATATCACTTGAAAGTACAACAATATCCGCAAGTTTTCCTACTTCAATCGAGCCCAGTATTTTTTCTTGGAACGCGCCGTATGCAGCCCAGATAGTGAAACCTCGCAATGCCTGTTCGCGTGTCATGCGCTGCTCGGGCATCCAGCCGCCTTCGGGCAATTTTTCTGCATCCTGCCGGGTGACTGCCGCATAAATCCCAAGCATAGGGTTGACCGATTCGACTGGAAAATCCGAGCCGCACGGAATTTTTAAGCCCGCCCGGATAAAATCCTGCCATACATAGGCGCCTTTTATGCGTTCAGGTCCAACCCTGTCTTCAGCCCAGTACATATCCGAGGTTGCATGGGTAGGCTGCATGGAGGGAAGTACGCCAAGCTCGGCAAACCTGGGAATATCATCAAGAGAGACAATCTGTGAATGTTCAATTCTGAAGCGGTGGTCAGGATTTGGGTGTTCCTTTAATGCGGCTTCATACGCATCAAGAACAAGCATGTTGGCGCGGTCGCCGATAGCGTGAGTATTAATCTGAAAACCTGCTTCTAAAGCAGCTTTTGCAACCTGCTCTACACGTTCATAAGAAGTTGTGAGAAGCCCTGCGTTGTCTGGATTGTCGGAGTATGGTTCAAGCAGCGCGGCGCCCCTCGAGCCGAGCGCACCGTCAATCAACAGTTTTATGCTCCGGACAGATAAAAAATGATTGCCGTAATTCAATAGCTTGTTCTGTTTGAAAAAAGTTACGTGTTCATCGGTACCAGGGTCGGAGATCATTGCATATATCCTGACGTCAAGCATGTCATTATCAATTAAGTATTTGTAATCATCGATTATCTCGGTATCGACACCCGCATCGTGAACTCCGGTCAATCCGACGGCGAGGCAGGCTTTTGAGGCGTTTTCCAGTGTCTCTCTCCGGCGTAAGGTCGACAGCGGCGGAATTTTTGACTCCACAAGGTTCATAGCATTATCGACAAAAACGCCGGTCAGGCTGCCATCGGCTTTGTGGTGGATTTTCCCACCTTCCGGGTCCGGCGTATTTGCTGTTATACCAGCGATTTCCATTGCTTTTGCGTTGGCAAGCGCTGCATGCCCGTCAATACGGGTCAGCCAGACCGGATTGTTTGGAGAAACCCTGCTCAGAGCATCGTGCACGGGAAATCTCTTGTCTCTCCAATCGTTCTGGTCCCATCCTCTGCCGAGTATCCATTCTCCCTCGTTAACGGTTTTAACCTTTTCTGCAACTATGTCGATTATCTGCTGATAACTCGTGGTGCCGGCGAAATTAAGATTCTCAAGCGATGCTCCAAAACTCGGCATGTGCGCATGGGCATCAATCAAACCGGGCACAGCTAATTTCCCGTCCAGTTCGATGACTTCCGTCTCAGCTCCGATGAGGCTTTCCACATCCAAATTGCTGCCCACGAAAATGAATTTATCTCCCTTGATAGCCACCGCCTCAGCAATTGAAAAATCATCGTCCACCGTGGCGATTTTGCCACCTTTGAGCACAAGGTCAGCCGGACCCCGAGCACATGAAGACATAAACGTCCCTAAAAAAATTGATAAAAAAATCCAACAAACGAATCGCATAACACCTCCTGTTAAAATATTGAAACCATAAATATTTTTGATTTAATTCGAACTATAGACTGAATTTTTTATGATACATTATCATCTTTAATATTCAGGCACAAATTAGTGGAATTAAAGGTAAGATTCAAGAGATTTTCGCGAAATTTTATTTAGTATTCCAAATATTTCTATATATATGTTAATCTGTAACTACGTCAAATAAAATGTACAGTAAAAAACTATTTGCTTACTATAAGTAATTATGTTTGAATCTTACAATTCTTACACACTTTTCATTTGACATTGTAGCAGGTAATCGATATATTTTTTATTAATACTATTTTTTCATACATTTAAAGAATTGACATCTTGTAACTTATGGTTGAACCTGCAGTAACAAAACAGACCTGGAAGCAGCTCGAAGAGGTTATACATAACAACCGGACGTTTACTATCACCACGCATGTTAACCCGGATGGTGATGCCATCGGTTCGGAGCTTGCTCTTTATAATTTTCTGCGTCAGCATGGGAAGGACGTGCGGATTATTAACAGTAATGCGCTCCCCGTGGTTTATAATTTTTTGGTCGATTCTCCGGATTTGTTTGGTGTGTTTTCGGAAGCTGATGAAGAATGGATTGCGAAGTGCGATGTCATTTTCATTCTGGACATAAGCACGCTGGAACGCCTTATCAGAATGGAACCTTGCGTTACGTCAAGCACCGCATACAAGGTCTGCATCGACCACCACGAGGAGGAAGACTGTTTTGTTGACTTGAGCATTATTAATGAATCTGCGTGTGCCACTGCTGAATTAATCTATGACTTAATAACTGCCCTCGGCGGCACGATCGACCGGCAGACAGCAGAAGCGCTGTATGTGGCAATTCTAACCGATACCAGGTCATTTACGCATTCCAATACTGTGGAGCGTGCTCACCTTATTGCAGCAGAACTGCTCAAACACGGCGTGAAACCGGTAAAGATTTTTAGCAATGTATATGAAAACAGTTCATGGGAACGGGTCGATATGTTCAAGCAGACACTATCGACATTGACAAGCGAATGCAGCGGAAAACTGGCATGGATGAAGATCACCGCAGATATGTTTTCTGCCACAGGCGCCATGCGGGAAGAAATTGAAGGATTTGTCGATTATCCTTTGACCATTGCAGGGGTTGAAATGGCAATTTTGTTTCTGGAAGTACCGGACAGAGGCACAAAGATCAGCCTCCGTTCGAAAGGAAAAATCGACGTGCACAAATTTGCACAACAATTTGGCGGCGGCGGACACAAACACTCTGCAGGAATTCGACTCTTTGACGTGGATATTGATTCTGCTATTACACGTGTCCTCGAAAAAGCATGTCTATTTTTTACTGAACCACGCGCTGAAGTTGATGAGTAGCAGCTATTAGCTATTAGCTGTTAGTAGTCACTATACTTTGGTAAAAATTAGCGTTAATAATAACTTATGTTTTCTTGTAAAGTAAGTAGAAAAGTTCCAAGTTAGAAACAGGAAACTTGTCAATAAGTCACCCTTAGAAAAGGGTAAACTTGTCAATAAGTCCCCCTTAGAAAAGAGTAAACTTTTAATAAGTCCCCCTTAGAAAAGGGGGATTGAGAGGGTTGTAAAAAGGTTCTAATTTCTAATGAATTTTTAAACAACCCCCTGTTTCCCCCTTTATTAAGGGGGAATGATTAATACAATTCACCATCCCGCTTAGCGGGATAAAATTTACCAAAGTTAACGTAGTCAGTTACTACTCCAAAACAATTTATTACGCACAAAAAATTTATCATTTAACTGTGAAGTGACATGTCGAAAATCACGCTTTCAAGTGCAATCGATGAGTATTTGAGCACAATTCGTCAAAAACAGGCAAAATCAGCTCACACTATAAGTGCACAAACCTCCGACCTTAAGCATGTCTTACGGTATTTTGACGATACGTTATTAACCAATATTACCGGTGACAGTGTCAGAGGTTATTTTACAGATTTGGTAAATCAGCACCGGTATGCATCCACCACGATTAACAGGCTTTGGTCAACAACTGTTTCCTTTTTCAACTTTTGTTTTGAGCAAAATTATATCCATATAAATCCGCTCTCAGGCATGAAACCGCCCGTTAAAGCCGAAATACCTCCTCCAACGGTTCTGACTAAGGCTGAAATAAGACGACTCCTGCAGGCGCCTGTTAAAGAACAGAAACGACTCAAAAAGGAACTTGAACAGAGGCAGAAAAAAGGCGCATCGACAGCACGCTTAGAGAGACGACTGTTTGATTCCGTACGCAATAGAGCAGTCTTAGAACTGCTGTTTGCCACCGGTATACGCGTAAGCGAACTGGTGAATCTTACGGAAAAGGATTTCAATTTTCATAATTACACTGTTACCATTAAGGATCATAAGGGAGAAAAACGGATTGGGTATTTTCCGTCCGGCGATGTGAAAGATGCTTTACAGGCATATATGTCTTTAACCGACCGGCGCAGCAAGGAGCTTCAACGAGATATAAGCGAGGATGAAAAGAACCGGAAACCACGGGTGAAATCACAGTATTTTTTTCTCTTCCGCAACGGGAAACCGCTTGGACCGGAGACAGCGCGTCACATAGTACACCGCTATGCGCGGACTGCGGGAATAAAAAAGACAGTGACACCATATACACTCCGCCATACGCTTACTTCCTTTCTTCTTGAAGCAAAAGTAAATATCCATTCTATTCAACGGTTGTTAGGGACTACGGATGCCGCAAGGCTCCTGCTCACTACCAAGAAAAAGTAATTAACCTGAATTATTCATAATATTTTATTTTTGACAGGATTTACATGATAAAAAAGACAATATATCCAGTTTATCCTGTAAATCCTGTCTAAAAGAGGATTAACTATACTACACAGGACAGTATAACGTTTTTTGCTAGAACTTTTTAAAATACATTATTTCTGAAAATCCCGCTAAGCGGGATGAATTATTAAGATTAAAAGTTTTCAGCATAAATCATAACAAATCTGCGTAAATCTGCGTCAAAAAAAGTAAAAATGACGCCGAAGGATGCGGAATCATTACGATGAATGTAAAAGCAAACCCAATCCGGGAACTGTTCGCTGTAGTTATATACATATTTTGCAATTCCCTTTTTGTTTACAAATATATTTTCCGCATTACAATCTATCCTTCGATCGCATTGGCGCTTTATATAGCATGTATCAGTTTGTTCATTGCTTTGTTATACGGAATAATTGATTTTAACGTATCTTCCAGATCATGGAACATTCTCTATCTTATTATAACAATAGTATCTGCTGTTTGCCTGACCATTGTGATGCTGCAATTTGATCCATCCACTATTAGAGTGGGAAGGTATCCGGCTATACAGGATTGGCTCTCCCGGTTATTACGTGGAGAATTCCCATATTCATCAGAAACAAAACCATCCGGATTTCCTTTTCTATTTGCTCTTGTTTTACCTTTTTATCTTTTAGGGGATTCAGGTTTATTCCAGATATTCGCTTTTGTTACTTTTTCGGCGCTGCTTTACATCAGGTATAAGGGGCAGGGTTTTAACAGCCTTCGCAGCCTTATATTATTACTTGTTTCTCCAATGTTTTTATATGAAATAGTTGTCCGTAGTGAATTATTCAGTAATATGGTAATCGTTATGTTGTTCCTTACAATTTTTTACGATTTTAAGCGAAAAATAAACCTAATTTCCCTCATAATTTTCGGAATTGTTGGGGGATTACTCCTTTCTACGCGGGGAATTGTTCTGCTCATCTACCTCATATTTTTCGGATACTATTTCAAAAAACAAAAACCTGTACAAGCCGTCGCGTTTACCGTTTCAGCGGCTGCCGGATTTCTCATCACGCTGATACCTTTTATTATCTGGGACAAATATTATTTTCTAAACTATGGTCCTTTTGCTGTTCAAATGTCTTACATAACGCCCTGGATGCTAATTTTTGCAGTGGCAGTGTCGATTGTATGCGCATTGACAATTACATCAGAGAAAGTGCTTTATTTTGCCGCTGCATGTACACTTTTTTGCGTGGTATCACTGTCATTTTTATTGATGATTAGGAACATCGGATGGCACAGCGCCCTCATTGACAGCGATTTTGATATTTCATATTTTGCGTTCGTATTGCCGTTTTTATTGTTTTCTTTGGAATATAACGATAATGAGGATTATGCGGCGAATGTGTAATAATACCAATATTTTTGTGATTACCCGTTTGAGAGATAACATCCCCCTGAATCCCCCTTCAAAGGTGGACTTTAATGAAGCTCCATCGAATTATTATATTTTTCTTGCGTAATGCTGATTGAATTTGTACATTAGTTTGTTAAGTTATTAATTGGTTAAGTTATTGATAATTTAATAGTTATATTATATTTACAAATTTTCAATGACCAATGGTTTGAGATAGAATGTTTGAATTTTTTACAGGTTTGATAAAAGGAGGATGAGAATATGAAGGTGGAATTTTGCGGGCACTCTTGTTTTTTGATTTCGAGTAATGGTCATTCGATTATTATTGACCCATTTTTAACGGGTAATGCACAGGCATCGCTGAAGCCGGAGGACGTAAAAGTAGATGCGGTTGTTTTGACGCATGGGCATGCTGACCATGTAGGCGACGGAATTTCCATTGCGAAGAACAATGACGCGCTTGTTATTGGGCCTTTTGAATTAGCCACGTACTGTGAAAAAAAGGGGGCAAGAGTGCATGCCATGCATATCGGCGGTGCTTATGACTTTCCGTTTGGAAGGATTAAACTTACGCCAGCCTGGCACGGCTCCGCGGTAATGGAAGGAGACATTCCCATTTACACCGGCAATCCATGCGGCGTGCTTCTTACCATGGACGGCAAGACGGTGTACCATGCCGGCGACACGGGACTTTTCGGTGATATGAAGCTGATTGGTGAACATCATGAAATTGACCTTGCGCTGCTGCCGATCGGGGATAATTTTACTATGGGCATCAATGATGCACTCTATGCACTCAAGCTTATCAGTCCGAAAAAAGTTGTGCCGATGCATTATAATACATTTCCGGTTATTGAGGTTGATGTAAACGAATTTGCCGCCGGTGCGAAAGAGATGGGTTTTGAATGTGTTGTCCTGAATCCGGGCGAGTCAACGACGGTTTAATGAATAATGCAAAATGCAAAATGTAGAATGTAGAATGCAAAATATATAAAATTTGCCGAAGTTTTGTAAAGATAAAAAAAATACTATTAAACTGATCTATTCATAAATTAGATTTTTGAGTAATGTAAAACTAAAAAATGTTAATTGAAAACAATGTCATTCCCGCCACAAAAGTGCCCCGAGTACTCGGGGTCACTATGTGAGTGGCTTACGCCATGAAAACGGGGATCCATAAAAAATGCAGCTGGATTCCCACTTTCGTGGGAATGACAATGAAGAGTGGGAATGACAATGAAGAGTGGGAATGACAGTGAAGAGTGGGAATGACAGTGAAGAGTGGGAATGACAGTGAAGAGTGGAAATAACAGTGAAGAGTGGGAATGACAGTGAAGAGTGGGAATGACAATAATTGTGAAATTCAAAATCAATAGTATGAAAGCAAATACAACAATTAATCTAACTAAGCCACGAAGTTATCCCGGGTACTCGAAGTTGGATTAATAATTTTTCTACAAAATAAAGGATTTTGTGAATTATTAAGGTTAATAATTACCGCAATATAATACATTTTTTCGTTCTCTATTGGTGTTATTAAAAAAAGAGAAAAAGTGTGTTGGTGATCCCGCTAAGCGGGACCAACACACAGCAAAAAGTTTGGAACTACCATAATACGACGAATGTTTAAAGCGTATCAATGCATCGAGAGAAAGCATACGGTTTGCTATTACACCGATTTCCCGGCACCATCGTAAGAGATGAAGCGCTTAGCAGGCATACTACGATTCAAATCGGCGGTCCTGCAGACCTTTTTTGTGAGGTGAACTCGGTCGAGACCTTGCTGCTTCTTCTCAGAACGTCGCATGAGCTTCAGATTCCAACGGTGTTGATTGGCGGGGGAAGCAATCTGCTTGTGGACGATAAAGGTTTCCGTGGATTGATTATAAAATTTGTGAACCGGGAACCACCCCATCTCGATTTTCCGTTTCTTACCGTTTCGGCGGGCAGTTCACTCAAGGAAGTGCTGGAATATGCGGCGGAACATTCCCTGAGTGGATTAGAATTTCTTGCCGGAATACCCGGTTCTATCGGCGGCGCTATTTGCATGAATGCCGGCGCTTACGGGAAAACTATCAGCGAATTAGTTCGTCATGCCGTTATAATCGGTAACGACCAAGAGCTGCAAACCGTTAGTCCGGACTTTTTTCAGTTTAATTACCGCAGTTCTATTTTACACTCATGCCCTGAAACGGTGGTTTCCGTTACGCTGGAAGTAAGCCGGGGAGATGCCTCTGCTATTCGTAAAGAATACGAACGTATACTCGTTATACGTGCAAGCAAACAACCGAAGCCGACGATTCCGTGTGCCGGCAGTTATTTTAAAAACCTTCCCCCCGAGCGTCCGGGTGAGAACCGGCGTCCGGCGGGACATTTCTTAGAGCAAGCCGGGGCAAAATCGATGAAAGTCGGCGGCGCAGCAGTTTACAGCGGTCACGCAAATATTATCACCAACACAGGTAACGCAACGGCGCAGGATGTTTTGAAGCTCGGCGAAAAAATGAAGAAAGCTGTTTATGAAAAATATAAAATCATGCTTGAAGAAGAGGTAAGATTTTTAGATGCTGAGAAGGGGATAGTTAAGAATGCAAAATGCAAAATGCAAAATGCAAAGTGAAAAATTGAAACTTTACTTACTACGGAGAGCATTAAATAGTTTACATTTTATCATATCACAGTCTATAGTTGCTCGGCGAGGTGTTCTTCACCTCGCCAGCTTTGATATAAACAAAAAGGTATAAGAAGTCGAAGGTGAATCCCGAGTACTCGGGAGACAGCGAAGTAAAAACTGTAAAATGCAAACAATTTAATGACCTGAGTAGTAACTTAATTATTACTTTTGCACTTTTCATTTTTCTCTTTGCATTAAATATTATTTACAAAACTTTGGCAAATTTTGTAAATTCACATCTGTCATTCCCCCGAGTACTCGGGGGAATAACACCAACATATTTTACTTGTTTAATAGGTATCCATATACATTTAATATAACAATTAATCAAAATTTGCCAAAGTACTAATTATTTTTATGAAATAAAGAGAAGTCTTGATTTTTTTTTGCAAATTTTGTATACTGTTAGGTTATGTTATATTTTGTGACTGTATAACTTAGTAAAAGCAGGACAATCCCGCTCAGCGGGATAAAAATCCGCTCACTTACAAAAACATAAAATTTTGATTAATTTTTTTAACATAAGGCGCATAATCGGCGTTTGGGCATACAATCACCAGAAAATTACACTGTTAATTCTTGCCCTCCTTGCATTCTACAGCTACTTTCATTTCGGTCTTGAAGCTGGATCAGGGGTATTAACATTTCGGATTGTAGCAATCGCTTTTTTGTTGTTACTCTTAATATCTCCTCTTAAACCGAAAGAGACTCCCAAGGCAGAATCTAAAGAGAGCGCTCAACCGGATATCATAGACAAATCGGAAAACGAGAAACATGTCGATATTATTCGCGAATTATCCGAGGAATATTATCTTAAAACAAAACGGGACACGGTAAAAGATTACAAGCTTTTTTTAACGAAAATATTATCAATTGTTAAAAGGACTTTTGCTGCTCACTCTGCTGTAATTTTCTTGTTAGACCCCGGCACACGGGTGCTTCGTCAGAGGTGTATTGTTTCCGATGAGGAATATGTTGAAGAAGACAAGCAATACATGCTGGATGAGTTGATATTCAAAAAAAATTTTGAGAACGGTTCCTCATTTTTATTAAATGACCCCGACGAAGTTAAGTCGCTTCTGCCGTATTATCCGGAATCTGTTAGTGCTTCATCTCTGCTTGCCGCCCCCGTTTATATTAACGATGATATTGGCGGTGTCTTAATAGTGGACAGCCTTGAACATAATGCTTTCTCCGTAGATGATATCCATTATATCGAAACATACGGGGGAATTATTGCGGAAACAATTGTTAATTACAATAATCTTTTAGAATTCGAGAACTCGACGCGGCTTTTTTCATTTTTTTACGAGGTCAGCCGAGGCTTGAATACAAACCTGAAATTCGAAGAAATTTTAGATTTGCTTCTGTCTGTCATGCAGAATATTATTCATTATGACCGTTTGACGATATCTGCATATGAGACGGGGAGCGATCAGGCAAAAATAATACGTATTGTCGGTCAGGTAGATGATTTTCCCGAAGGAACAACCTTCCCGCTTAATGAAGGTCTAACCGGATGGATTATTCGCAAGCGAAAACCGATTCTTATACCTGATCTGGAAAAGGATGACCAATTTATTCCACGCTACACCTCGAAGGAAAAAATGAATTACAACCTGCGGTCATTTCTTGGTGCTCCTATAAGCTATCACGATATTTGTTTTG
>Ga0114930_10001163_pt1 | contig 25783 bp, 19 predicted proteins | sample AnhtaG_FD_87300 | JGI IMG/M metagenome (GOLD analysis project Ga0114930, IMG submission 87300) | Deep subsurface microbial communities from Anholt, Denmark to uncover new lineages of life (NeLLi) - Anholt_01485 metaG | ecosystem: Environmental > Aquatic > Marine > Oceanic > Sediment | place... | reverse complement strand
GCCAAGCAGCATAAATCAACCAGCTATCTAGCCAGTATCCAGACGGACAAGATGAGAGAGCCACTTACCAAGAGCAAGGAGGGGCTTACGGAGTGGGTTCAAGCCAACTTCCAGACAGAGTTGGCTCAGCGGCGACGCCGCGGTTTGTTTGGTTAAAAATGTCCTCTGTCAGTTTAGTTATCTCACCAGAATCCCGAGTTGTCCTTATTCGCCACAATGAAAGCTCCTACGCTTGAAATAAATGTGTTAGCTGACCATCATGCTTATTAGCCAATATACGTATTCTCCTAAGTCCTGTAGAGGCCCGCTTTCCATTTAGCCCACTGACCGGCTTAGTAGCCATGTCCTGCCAAAGGGAGCTTGATGAAGAGAACTGGAATCTTCTTCACCTATTTTCAGGGAGAGAGGCTAAGAGACTTTCCTCAGGCACTGGCTGGCATCCTGGATAAGGAAAATGTGTCCTATTATGATGCTGTTTATAACTCTCGTGACGGACTTTACTATTTAGAACCGGTGTCTGAGGAACTGCTGCTCAAGGTACACTCCCAAAATATGGTGCAGCGGGTGAAACTAACTGGTGATTATGAATCGGCTTTATACTCAGCCGGAGGCACGGTTCAGGCAGCTGATGAAATCCAGCGGGGGAAAATCGATAACGCCTTTGTTTTTACCAGTTTCGGTGACCATCATGCTGGTAGAAATTTCTACGGCGGGATGTGCTATTTCAACGGTGCCGCCTTAGCTATAGCCGCTCTCAAGGAAAGAGGGGTAAAGCGGTTTGCCATTATAGATACGGACAGTCACCATGCCGATGGCACCAGGGATATCTTTGGCAGTGATGCTGATGTGCTCCATATATGCTTTTGCCACCAGGACTACTGGGATAATTACAATAATGTAGATGTCAAGATTCCATACCACACCTCAGATGAAGAATATCTTGCCAGGATGAGACAGGAGTTTATTCCCAGAGCAGCGGCATTTAAACCTGAATATATCTTCTGGGAATTTGGCTATGACGCTACCTTGGGGGAATATGGGGACAAGGGTTTAACCAGGGATTGCCACCATAAACTGGCAGAGCTCATCAAGGGAGCAGCAGACAACATTGGCCACGGTAGATTGATTACTATTTTGTGCGGTGGCTCAGGTCGGGCTATTGCTACCTATACTATACCTAGAATTATCGACTGTCTGGCTGAGCTAAGCAAGTTCCAGTAAGTTGGCGACTATCGGGCAATCTGGTAGAGGGCTACCCCCCATTTTCAGGTATGAGCTTTCTTTAACTGCTGAAGGCGAGTCTGGAACGAGGCTGAGATGATATTTTCAGTGGACATTAATACCCCGTCCTCTCCAGTATCAGTATAGTAGCCACGGCGTAAGCCCACATGGGTGAAGCCATATTTAGAATAAAGCCTCTGGGCAGTGATGTTGGAGGCACGAACCTCCAGAGTAATGATACCAGCCTTTAGCTCAGTAGCTAAGTCTATAAGAGCTATAAGCAGTAGTTCCCCCATCCCCTGGTGACGATAGCCTTCCCGCACGGCAATGTTGATTATATGAGCTTCGTCAGCCATCACCCATAAGCCAGCAAAACCGATGATGTATTGTTTAACTGGTGATGACGGTTCATGGCCAAAAGAACGGTTGTAGTTAAATAACTGCCTCACTCTAGACATCAGGTATGGGAAACCCTTCTCTGAAGTAGCTTTCACCTCAGGCTCCTCGACCGTTTCCTCTTCCTTGTAGATTACAATATAGTGGGCTAGCTGGTTTTGTAGCTCGTGCCGATAGTTAACCGGTGGCCACATGGTGGGAAAGGCTTCACGGTCAATCTCAGCTACCTGGGCAATATCCTCTTTGCACATCAAGCGCACATAGCAAGGCACGCTTCGGTTCCTCCGAAGGTTTTAATTTTAGAATTATTGGAAATACTAGCTGATTTTTACGGTAACACGTTCCATTTCATGACTTTACCACAGGGATGGCTGAGGAGGTTTTGGTTTATTACAGGGTAGGCCGAGGTGCTGATAGGCCAGTTGGGTGGCTAATCTGCCGCGAGGGGTTCGCTCCAGAAAGCCCAGTTGCAGAAGATAGGGCTCGTAGACATCCATAATAGTATCTGCCTCCTCACTGATAGAGGCAGCAATTGTATCCAGTCCCACCGGGCCACCATTAAACTTATCAATAATAGTATGTAATACCTTGTGGTCTATCTCATCCAGGCCTATATGGTCAACTTCAAGCTTAGATAGTGCCTCAACTGCCACTGACTGGGTGGCTACACCATCTGCCATCACCTGAGCATAATCTCTGACCCGCTTGAGCAGTCGGTTAGCCACACGAGGCGTGCCTCTAGCCCGGCGGGCTATTTCCCCCAGCCCTGCAGCCTCGGCTTTTACCTGAAGGATGCGGGCTGAGCGTTTAAGGATTGTTCCTATAGATGTCTGGTCGTAGAAATCGAGGCGGTAGACAGCACCAAATCGGTCTCGAAGCGGTGGGCTGAGCAGAGCAAAGCGGGTCGTGGCACCAATCAGGGTAAAGGAGGGTAAGTTTAGCCGCAGGCTTTTGGCACCGGGACCCTTGCCAATAATAATGTCCAAAGCAAAGTCCTCCATAGCCGGGTATAACACCTCCTCTACTGCCCGATTAAGGCGGTGGATTTCATCAATAAAAAGGATATCCTGACTATGAAGGTTGGTTAAGATAGCTGCCAGGTCTCCAGTACGCTCTATCGCCGGTCCCGAGGTAACTTTGATGCTAACACCCATCTCAGCAGCTATGATATAAGCTAAGGTGGTCTTACCCAGGCCAGGTGGACCATAAAGGAGTATATGATCCAATGCTTCACCCCTGCCCTTGGCAGCGGCGATGGCAATAATTAAATTATCCTTAATCCTGGTCTGCCCGATAAAATCGTCAAGGCGCCGGGGTCGGAGACTGCTATCAAGCGATACATCCTCAGCGCCGGGTTTACCCGATATTATGCGAGTAATTTTACCTTACCCCCTTGATTAAACTACTTTAATTATATCATATCTCTATCTAAAGTCGGGATAAACCAGCAAAAAATGAGTCGCCCTGATTAAGGCAGGGCGACTCCCTATTATTTATGCAAGGGGACCCTAGATAGATATCCTCACTTCACTCTCCCCAGTCTCTTCACTCTCCTCAATAGCGGCTAACCCTGTCACCTCCTTAGCAATCGGGTTATAGGCTGGAATCAGCTTACCAATAATTACATTCTCTTTAAGCCCGATTAGCTTATCTATCTTGCCATAAACCGCGGCTTCGGTAAGCACTCTGGTAGTTTCCTGGAAGGAGGCCGCCGCCAGCCAGCTATCAGTATTCAGCGAGGCTCTAGTTATGCCCATTAATACCGGGTGGGCAGTGGCCGGCTCACCACCTTCAGCCAATACCTTAGCATTAACGTCCTCATAATGGAACCTGTCTACCAGCTCCCCAAGTACCAGCTTGGTGTCGCCGGAGGAATCGATACGAACCTGAGTCAGCATCTGACAGACTATAACTTCAATATGCTTATCATTTATGTTCACCCCTTGGGAGCGGTATACTTGTTGCACCTCTTCCACCAGGTATTGCTGAACCGCCTCCTTGCCTAAAATACGCAGCATATCCTGGGGATTAATAGCCCCGTCAGTAAGCCGCTGTCCTGCCTTTATTTGGTCTCCCGTTTTAACACGAAGCTGGGTGGTCACTGAAACAGCATACTCGCGCTCCTCCCTCTCCTCATATTTGATAAATAACTTCCTATTCCTCTTTTTGACAATCACCTCTCCAGCTACACGCGCCAGGATAGATTGGGTTTCAGCAGTTAAAGCTGCTGACGGTGATGTAGCCTCAGCCTTAGGAGCTGGACAAGCTAACTCCGCTCCTACCTCTACCCATTGACCACTGTTCACCATAACCTGCCAGCCACGAGGCAGCAGATATTCATCACAGTATACCTCAGAGCTGGTGACCTTAATCTGCTTCCCTCCCTCATCTTGGATTATCTCAGCTACCCCGTCTATTTCTGAGATAACTGCGTGAGCCTTAGGTGTTCTTGCCTCGAAGAGTTCCTCCACTCTGGGCAGACCACTGGTGATATCAAGTCCTACCACGCCACCAGTATGGAAGGTGCGTAAAGTTAGCTGGGTACCTGGCTCACCAATGCTCTGAGCAGCAATTATGCCTACTGCTGTATTGGGGTCAACCAGATGCCCACGGGCAAGGTCTCTGCCATAACACCGCTGACAAACACCCCATCTGGATTGGCAACTAAGGGGAGACCTGACATAGACCTTGGTAAACCCAGCAGAAATAATTTCGCTTGCCTTCTGCTCATCAATCTCCTCATTCCGGTCAACGATAGTCTCTCCAGTGTTGGGATCGACCACTTCGCTAGCAGCCAACCGTCCCACTATTCGCCTATCCAGTGAAGGTAGTAGCCCTTTCACTTGTGGTTCAGATATCCATATGCCCTCGGTAGTACCACAGTCCTCTTGCCGAGTAATAACATCTTGGGCAATATCAATAAGGCGTCTGGTGAGATAACCACTACCTGACGTCCTCAAGGCAGTATCGGCTAATCCTTTGCGGGCACCATGAGTAGAGATAAAGTATTCCAAAACACTGTGCCCCTCACGAAGACTCGACTTGATGGGAAAATCAATTATCTTTCCCGAGGGATTGGTCATCAAACCCCGCATGCCTGCCATCTGTTTAATCTGAGAAATATTTCCCTTGGCTCCTGATGTCGCCATCATGTAAATGCCCCCCTGGCGGTCAAGGGACTGGGTGAGGATATCCGTAAGCCTGTCAGTAGTTTCCGTCCATACTGCTATCACGCCATTATATCTTTCGTCCTCGGTAATCAAGCCGCGATGATACTGGCTTTCAATAATAGCCGCCCTCTCCTCTGCCTCTTCTAGCAGCTTTGGCTTGCTTGGAGGAACCTCAATATCGTTCATAGCAATGGTAATTCCCGATGTAGTGGCATAATGGAAGCCCAGCTCCTTAAGTTTATCAAGCATCGCCGCCGTATCTTCGTGACTTAATAGCTTATAGCAATCGGTAGCTAGTTGCTTTAAGCCTGATTTATCAACTATTTTGTTGTAAAAGCCTAGCTCTGGGGGTAAAGCCTCATTAAAGAGGAGGCGGCCGGCACTAGTTTTAATCCTTTGCCCGTCTCTCTCCTGGTCCCTGACCTCAATCTCAGCTTTGAGGTCAATAACGCCAAGTTCATAAACGAGCTTGGCTTCTTCGAAACTACCAAAGGTTGCGCCTTCTCCCTTAGCCCCTGGTCTGATGGTAGTCAGGTAGTAGCAGCCGAGAACCATGTCCAAGGTTGGTGCTACTATTGACTCACCACAGCTTGGCAACAGCATATTATGGATGCTGAGCATTATCTCTCTAGCCTCTCTGACCGCATTTTGAGACAAGGGAACGTGAACCGCCATCTGGTCACCATCAAAATCAGCATTGAAAGCAGCACATACCAGAGGGTGGATCTGAATAGCACTATCATCAATAAGCACTGGCTCAAAGGCCTGAACACTAAGCCGGTGTAGAGTAGGCGCCCGGTTAAGCAGGACCGGTCGCTCTTTAACCACCTCCTCGAGTATGTCATATACCTCTGGTCTAGCTCTCTCTACCAGTCGCCGGGCACTCTTAATGTTGTGAGCCAGACCTTGCGCCACCAGTTGGCGCATAATAAAGGGCTTAAATAACTCTAGAGCCATACGCCTGGGTAAACCACACTGATGAAGCTTGAGCTCTGGACCAACAACGATAACCGATCGACCGCTATAATCAACACGCTTGCCCAGTAGGTTCTGACGAAAGCGACCTTGCTTACCCCGTAGCATGTCTGAGAGCGACTTCAATTTATGATTACCGCTAATAGAGACGGCTCGCCCCCTTCTTCCATTATCGATAAGGGAATCAACCGCCTCCTGGAGCATTCGCTTCTCGTTGCGAATGATAATTTCTGGAGCTCCTATTTCCATTAAGTGGCGCAGTCGGTTATTGCGGTTAATAACCCGTCGATACAGGTCGTTAAGATCACTGGTAGCAAATCTGCCTCCGTCCAACTGAACCATAGGTCGAAGGTCAGGGGGTAAGATAGGCAACACCGTCAAAATCATCCACTCCGGTTTATTGCCACTGCGGCGAAAGGCCTCCACTACCTGTAGCTGCTTGCTTGCCTTTCGGCGGCGCTGACCCGAAGTGGAATAGGTCTCGTAGAGCAGGGCATCTCGCATTTGATCAAGGTTAATGCTCTTAAGAAGCCGGAGAATAGCCTCAGCCCCCATCCCAGCCTCAAAAACCTGACTGTATTTCTGCTCAAGCTCCTGATATTGATTCTCGGTAAGTAACGTCTTTACCTGAAGGTCTCTTACCTGTTCTATATCACGGGAAAGCTCCTCTTTAAGCTGTGTTTCTGCCTCAGTGAAATTGCCACGGCGCTGGTTTACTTCTTCTACCGTCGCTTGATTCTGCTCCATCTCCGTGATTTGAGCCTCTAGCTCACTTTGGCGCTTAGCTATCCCCTGTGAACAATTCTCCTCGAGCCGTTTAATTGCTTCCTCTCGTGCTTCCTCATCTATAGAGGTAATAATATAATGGGAGAAGTATAGAACACGCTCCAAGCTCCGCGGTGACAGGTCAAGCAGTAGCCCCAGCAGGCTAGGTACTCCTTTAGCAAACCAAATATGACTCACCGGGCATGCTAGTTCGATTTGCCCCATACGTTCCCGACGCACCTTAGCCCGGGCTACTTCAACGCCACATTTATCACAAATAATTCCCTTATAGCGTATCTTTTTATATTTACCACAGTAGCACTCAAAGTCCTTAGTCGGGCCGAATATTCTTTCACAGAAAAGCCCGTCCCTTTCTGGCTTAAGGGTGCGGTAGTTAATTGTCTCTGGTTTGGTTACTTCACCATAGGACCAGCTTCTAATCTGCTCCGGTGAAGCCAGAGAAATACGGACAGCATCAAAATCATTAACTTCAAGCATTTTGCTCTTCCACCTCTTTCTGAGCCGGCTCCCCGACCATTTCAAGCTCACCCTTCAGTTCAAGAGCTTGCTTAGTTTCCTCTTCCGCCTCTTTCTGCGCTGGCTCCTCAACCGTTTCAAGCTCACCCTTCAATTCAAGACCTTCTCTAGCTTCCTCTTCGTTAATCACCTCAATGGCAAGGCCTAAGCTTTGTAGTTCCTTGACCAGGACCTTAAACGATTCTGGCACACCAGGTTGGAGGATATCCTGATTCTTAACTATTGCCTCGTAGGTCTTAGCTCGACCAGTTACATCGTCTGATTTAATAGTCAGAATTTCCTGCAGGTTATGGGCAGCACCATAAGCCTCTAGCGTCCACACCTCCATTTCACCAAAGCGCTGACCTCCAAATTGGGCCTTACCCCCCAGCGGTTGTTGAGCAATCAGGGAATAGGGTCCAGTAGAGCGGGCGTGGACCTTATCCTCAACCAGATGGATTAGCTTCATCATGTAGATATTACCTACCGTTACCGGTTGGTCAAATGGCCTACCACTACGTCCGTTGCGGAGAATAACCTTGCCCAAAATGGGTGAGGGAAGGTTTCTCTCAGAACTTACCTTTTTGGCCACTTCCTCCAGCTCCTGTGGGCTGAGGTCTCGGCTAGCTACCTCCATATCTTCAAGCCACAGGCGCAGGCAAACTTCCTTTGCCTCCCCCGGATGGTCATCACTAAACACCTTATCTCCATCGTAGCCTTGACTGTCAAGCCACACCTTAGCCAGCTCCAGTTGCACTACGGGAGTCTCATTATCAGGGTTTAAGCCAACCGCTCCAGCTTTTTGAGCTATCCAGGCTCTAGCCAGAGCATCCTCAATAGCCACATAATCAGCCCCGTCAAAGACCGGGGAAAGCACCTTGAAGCCCAACATTTGGGCAGCCCAGCCCAGATGAGTTTCTAGAACTTGACCAATATTCATACGTGATGGAACACCTATGGGGTTGAGGATAATATCTACTGGCGTGCCATCAGGAAGGAAAGGCATATCCTCCGCCGGTGCTATAATAGAGACAACTCCCTTATTACCGTGCCGCCCAGCCAGCTTATCCCCTACTGAAATCTTACGCCTCTGGGCAACCCAAACCTGTACCCATTCATTAACCCCGGCCGGAAGCTCATCATCGGGACGGCGGAACTCTTTGACATTAATCACTTTGCCCCACTCGCCGTGAGGTACTCGCAGAGAGGTATCTTTCACTTCCCGGGCTTTTTCGCCGAAAATAGCCCGCAAAAGTTTCTCTTCAGCCGATAGTTCAGTTTCCCCCTTCGGGCTAATTTTACCCACTAGTATATCGCCTGGATTTACCTTGGCACCAATCCGAATGATGCCGTCTTCATCAAGCTCGCGCAGGCTTTCCTCACCCACGTTAGGTATATCTCTGGTGATTTCTTCCGGCCCTAACTTGGTATCCCGTGCTTCTACCTCATATTTTTCAATGTGAATGGAGGTAAACTTATCCTTCTCAACCAGCCGACTACTGATGACAATAGCATCTTCATAGTTATAGCCTTCCCAGCTTACAAAGGCACAGAGCACATTCTGTCCCAGAGCCAGTTCCCCCCGTTCTATCGCTGAGCTATCAGCTAGAATCCCGCCCGGCTCTACCCTATCACCCTTGTTTACTGTAGGGCGCTGGTTAATGCAAGTCCCCTGATTAGTGCGCACAAACTTCAATAGCGGGTATATGTCCTTCTCACCGTTATCTTTGGTAATTACAATCTGCAAGCTGGTAACCGAGGTCACCACTCCAGCGTTTTGGGCAAACAATAGCTGTCCACTGTGCTTAGCGGCCTCCACTTCCATACCTGTTGCTACCAAAGGTGCCTCAGGACAAAGCAAGGGCACAGCTTGTCGCTGCATATTAGACCCCATTAGAGCACGATTAGCATCATCATGCTCCAGAAATGGTATCAGTGATGTGGCAACACTGACTATCTGCTTGGGCGATACATCCATATAGTCAATTTCATCCGGTGCCACTCGTAAGTAGCCATCAACCAGTCTAGCTTCAACCCTTTCCTCTACAAACTGACTATTCTCATCCAGTTTAGCATTAGCCTGAGCAATGGTATATATATCCTCTTTATCTGCTGAGAGATAGACAACCTCATCAGAAACAAAAGGCTTTACCTTTACAGTTCTAGGGGATAATTGAGATAGCTTAGCCACAAGTTCGGGGGTAATATTAACCCCAGCTTCTACTACAGTTTTACCTTTATCATCAAGCACCACTTCTCTGGTCGTCCTGCCCAGCAACTTGTCGTCAGTATTGCTCATCTCTTTAATCACCTTACGGTATGGCGTCTCAATAAAACCATAGTCGTTAATTATACTGTAGGTGGCTAAAGAGCCAATAAGGCCGATGTTAGGTCCCTCTGGCGTCTCGATGGGGCAAATTCTGCCATAGTGAGAAAAATGGACGTCGCGAACGTCAAAACCAGCCCGCTCACGAGATAGCCCCCCTGGTCCCATAGCTGATAGGCGACGCTTGTGAGTTACCTCAGCCAATGGGTTAGTCTGGTCCATAAATTGTGATAGTTGCGAGCCACCAAAGAACTCCCTGACAGTTGCCACTACCGGACGAATATTGACCAGAGCACTGGGAGTAACTGCTTCAGTAGGGATAATGCTCATACGCTCCCTGACAACCCGCTCCAGGCGTAATAGCCCAATGCGAAACTGATTTTGGAGCAGCTCGCCAACAGTACGCACCCGCCGATTACCTAGATGGTCAATATCATCGTCAGTATCATCACCATTATTAATCATAATGATATGCCTGATTATCTCCACAATGTCTTCTTTAGTTAACGCTCGTTTATCTTCCTTAACCTCAAGCCCTAGCCGTCTGTTCAGCTTATAGCGACCTACGGCTCCCAGGTCATAACGCTGGGCATCAAAAAACAAGTTGTTTATCAGCACTCTGGCATTTTGTATATTAGGTGGGTCACCAGGACGCAATTTTCTATAGATATCAATCAGAGCCTCAGACTCATCCTTAACCGAAATATCACGCTCCATAGTTGACCTGATAAATTGGTGCTCTGAAGAATTATCTTCTTTGGAGAATAGATTGAGCAATTGCTCATCACTACTATAACCAATAGCTCGTAGCAGTGTAGTAACCGGAATCTTCCGTTTACCGTCTATCTTGGCCGAAATTACATCCCGGTTACTGGTCTCAAACTCCAGCCAAGCTCCCCGCGTAGGGATCACCTTAGCATGACACAATTCACGGCCACTTGTGGCGTCTTCTTTAACGGTGAAATAAACACCCGGAGAACGGAGTAACTGGCTTACTACGACCCGTTCGGCACCACTGGTAATAAAGGTGCCTTTAGCTGTCATTAAGGGAATATCACCAAAAAACAGGCCCTCTTCCTTAATTTCCCCAGTTTCTTTCACCAGCAAACGAGCCCTGACATAGAGAGGGGCTGAATAGGTCAAATCTCGCTGGCGGCACTCTGGCTCGGGGTGACGAGGCTCACGGAACTCATAACTGACAAAGCTAAGTTCCAGTCTATTGCCAGTGAAGTCTTTAATCGGAGATACCTCCTCCAGCAATTGCTTTAGTCCCTTTTCCTGAAACCAACGAAATGAGTCCAGTTGAACCTCAATCAGATTGGGCACGTCTAGTATCTGGGGTAACCGGGCATAAGATTTTCTGGAAACAGGAGACATTCTGTTTTCAACGCATGTTGATACCCTAGAAACCATCTTTACTCCTTAAATAAGCGACGAAATTTTGCATATTGTGGTACTAACGCTATTGTGGCACCAATGATGAAATACACGCGATTACTGAAGAAATATAATAAGATGAAAACTTTAGAGGCATAACCGTAAACTTTAATACTACTACTATTTTCAAAATTTGTCAATACCCTCTGCTCAATCGATTATGCCGACTAGTCGAGGGAAAGTTCACCTAATAGCTTGATTGTTTTCTGGAATGTTACTTTAATTATAGCATAGTATCTTTAATTTGAGAAGATTACATACTGTCCAGTACCTTAGTGTCACTGCCAACTACTGGGACAAACCTGACTCCCACACCACCTCGCCGCCAATAATGGTCATCTCGGCTCGGATGTCTTTTATCTGCTCCGGGGGTGATTCGGTCAGGTCATTGCTTAACACTACCATATCAGCTAGCTTACCCTGAGCGAGCAAGCCCTTTATGTCTTCTTCAAAAGAGGCATAAGCGGCATTTATGGTATACATAGCCAGTGCTTGACTGGCTGAGATACATTCCTGAGGCAGAAGCTGTTGTCCTGATTCAGCCTTTCTGGTGACAGCAGCATATATACCGACAAGCGGATTATCCGGAACTACTGGCGAATCTGAGCTGCCGGCAACAATCAAACCACTGTTGAGGAGGGATTTAAATGGGTATAGCCACGGTAGCTGACTGGCAGGCACCTGAGCCAAGTATCTTTCACCACTATAATACAGGAAAGGGGGCTGGGTAACCACCACCGCCAGTAGCTTGTTCAGCCGCTCGAGGAGATGAGGAGGGCACTCGGAGCAATGCTCGAGGCGGTGCCGCCGACCAGCTTGAGGGAGACGGCTATGGGCATATTCCAGAGCGGTAATGGCTGCCTCCACCGTACTCTGCTCAACAGCATGGATGGCTAGCTGAAAGCCAGCCTGGTGGGCATCGAATACCTGCTGATTTAACTTTTCCTGTGGAGGCTGCAATTGTCCGGTGGCCTCATTCAGTATTATCTTTACCCCACCCAAGCGTAATTGGCTATCTCCAGAGCCCGGAGCTAAGCCGACCTCCTGAAACTGGCTCATGGCTTCAGCGCCGAACATCATAGATACCCGGCTCTTCAATTTACCGGTGTCTTTAAATCGGCGGAAGGTCTGCCATTGATCAGGGTCATTAGTGACGGTAGCCTCTTGCACCGAGGTAATGCCCAGAGACAGGTAGTGTTGATTAGCCAAGGTTATACCCTTTACCATTTCTTCTTCAGATAAAGGGGGAATCACCTTTCCCCTGATATAGCCCAGCATCTCAAAGAGAAGACCACTTGGCTCTCCGGTATTGAGGTCTCGGTCAATGAGCCCGCCAGATGGCGCTGGTGTTTCCCTGGTAATACCAGCCAGGGAGAGCGCCAAACTATTGAGCACACAGGCATGCAGGGAGCGATGAGCCAGAACTACCGGGTGGTTGGGGGCTACATCATCTATATCCCAGCGATCGGGATGGCGCTTGTCGGCGAGATAAAACTCATCATATCCGGTACCACTGAGCCATTTGCCTGGAGGGGTGTTCTGGGCTTGGAGGCGGATAGCCGCCTTTATGTCACCGATGGAGCTGACCGATGATGGACTCAGGTCAATGCTGAGCAGCTTCCTTATAAAAGAGAAAATATGGCAATGGGCGTCATCGAAACCAGGCACAACCGTTTTGCCCTGGCAGTCGATTATTCTGGTTCTTGCCCCCTTAACTGAGGTCAGCTCTTCATCGCTGGCAACCAGCAAAATCCTATCGCCTTTGATAGCCACCAGCTCAGCGGTAGGCTGACCAGGATCCATGGTTATCACATTAGCATTTCTAAGGATAAGGTCTGCGGCTGTCATAATTGATTCTGATATCTCCTCTCTCCGGTCTGGCAATACTAATTCAACCGATTCATTTTACCACTAATGATATTAGATTATTACCAACCCCATCCCCTTTATCCCCTTCCCCTTGATAAGGGGAAGGGGAAGAATTTTGAAAAGAGGGGCTGACGCCCCTCTTGAACACCTCAATAAATCAAGCTAGAGTTGAGGTATAGACAAAATATGGACGCTTGACAAAAACAACTTAGGTAATTAAATTGTCGATAACCGACTATTGAAGGAAAGTTTTAAATGAAATCATGTACAGAGATATTTAAGTCCCCAAATATAGATAGAGATTTAATTATGAATTTCTTCATCGTTTTTTCCCGTTTTGAGTATGCCCTAAAGCGAGCTAAATACATTAAAGGTGAAAAACATGTTTCAGCCGACTGGGACAAATTTGCAGATGAAATAAGTAGTGATTTCAACCGTTACCAAACGCGGGAATTAAGAGAGGCGGCAAGGTATCTGGAGAGCAATCCTCCTAAGAAACAGATTGCTCAAGGGGGAGAACTATCTTGGGAAGATATCGAACACTCGACGAGCAAGACTCTCACCAAATGGTTATTAAGATTAGTTAGAACCGTGCGAAATAATCTCTTTCACGGTGGAAAGTTTCCTGGATTGCCAGTAGAAGAACCTTCAAGGAATTCTAAGTTAATTCAAAGCAGCATTGTTATTTTAGACGCGTGTTTAGCATTACATCCTGAAGTAAAAGGTTACTTTTTAGAACAAATTTAGTATACTACTGGCAACATAGTACCACAACGGAGATTTAATATGAATACAGAGCAGGTAGCTGACAAGTTAATTTCATGGATAAAAGATACGGTACTGGCTGCCGGGTGTAAAGGGGCGGTGGTGGGCATGAGTGGTGGGCTTGATTCTTCAGTAGTAGCCATATTGTGCCGCCGTGCCTTTCCTCAAAATACGCTTGGGGTGATTATGCCCTGCCGCAGTAGCCAGAAAGACCAGGAGCATGCCTCGGCTGTAGCTGATAAGTTTTCTATCCCTACCAAAATAGTGATACTTGATACCGTCTTTGATACCTTGCTCAAGGCATTGCCGGGCGATAATACGGATTCTACTTTAAGCCAACTAGCCGAAGCTAACCTCAAGGCCAGGTTAAGGATGCTCACTCTTTACTACTTTGCCAATCAGCTTAAATATATGGTGGTTGGGGCAAGCAATAGGAGTGAGCTCTCCGTAGGCTACTTTACCAAGTATGGGGATGGGGGAGTAGATATTATACCCTTAGGCAATCTGGTCAAAGGGCAGGTAAGGGAGTTAGCCAGCTTCTTGGGCATTCCACAGCAAATCATTGACAAGCCCCCCTCAGCTGGCTTGTGGCAGGGACAAACCGATGAAGATGAGCTAGGGCTTAGCTACGAAGAACTCGACAGATATCTAGTTACCGGCGAAGCCAGCAATGAGTTGAGAGAGAAAATTGAATCTATGATAGCCGCCAGTAACCATAAGCGCTTACCGCCCCAGGTAGCCAGGTTTTAGGCTATTATCAACCTCACCCTTCCTGAGTATAATATTGCTTAAACATTCTCAATATATCCCCTTGTTTTGACGGGATGTCTGTGTTATGATACTGATAAGACGAAGATGACCACAGAGAGAGAAAAAGCGCTGGAGCTGGCCATCAGCCAGATACAAAAGCGGTTCGGCGAAGGCTCAGTGATGAAGCTGGGAGAGTCGGTTGCATCGTCAGTGGAGGCTATTCCCAGTGGCTCACTGGCGTTAGACTTGGCCTTAGGTATAGGGGGTATACCCAAAGGACGGGTCACCGAAATATTTGGCCCTGAGTCCTCAGGAAAAACTACCTTAGGCCAACACATACTCGCTGAAGCGCAAAAGCAGGGAGGTATGGCTGCCTATATCGATGTGGAACATGCTATGGACCCCTCCTATGCCGCTAATTGTGGCGTTAACACTAATGATCTGCTCATTTCTCAACCTGATACCGGGGAGCAAGCACTGGAGATCACTGAGACATTGGTCAGGAGCGGGGCTGTTGATGTCATAGTCATTGATAGTGTAGCTGCCCTGGTACCTCGGGCTGAAATCGAGGGAGAAATGGGAGATGCTCACGTCGGCCTACAAGCTCGCTTAATGTCGCAAGCACTGAGAAAGCTAACTGCCGCTATTGCTAAGTCAAGAACAGCAGTAGTATTCATCAACCAGTTACGAGAGAAGGTAGGCATCATCTTTGGTAACCCCGAGGTGACACCAGGGGGCAGGGCTTTGAAGTTCTACAGTTCAGTAAGGATAGACTTAAGACGCATTGAAACTATCACGCAGGGAAGTGAGGCAATAGGCAGTCACATCAGAGCTAAGGTAGTCAAAAATAAGGTTGCCCCTCCATTCAGAAGTGCTGAGTTTGACATCATGTTTGACCATGGCATAAGCCAGGAGGGGAATCTTATCGACCTAGGCGTAGGGCTGGGGCTGGTAAAGAAGGCTGGCGCTTTTTTCTCCTACGGTGACATTCGCCTAGGGCAAGGCAGGGAGAGTGCCAAGCAATACTTGAGTCAAAATCCCGAGCTTGCCCAGGAGATAGAGCAAAAGATTAGAGCCTCAGCCGCCACCACCCGTAATCCTTGAGTTAGAGATTAATGACATTTTAAATAGATAGCTCAATAGGCAGTAAGAGTGAGTAAGGCTGAGGCATAGGCTTCAGCCTTATGTATTTAAAATGGGGAATATGGGGAATACTAAGTTAATGGGTAAGATTACCGCCATCCGCTCTGGCAAAAGTCGGGGTAAGCCGATAAATGTATATTTGAACGGAAAGTTCGCTTTCAGCCTGGAAAATGAGGTAGTAATAAAGGAGGGATTACTGGTTGGGCAGGAGTTATCTACCGACCAGACCGAAGCACTGGCTAACTCTGACCGCCTCCACCGCGGCCTTAACGCCGCTGTTCACTACCTCAGTTACCGACCTCGGAGTGAATCTGAGGTAAGAGAACGACTCAAGCGGCGTGGCTTTGACAGTGATTGTATAGAGACAGTAATAGTCAAGCTAAAGGAGCAAGGTTTGGTAGATGATTTGGCATTTGCCCAATTCTGGAAGGATAACCGGGATTCGTTTAACCCACGTAGCCAGTGGTTAATCAAATTAGAACTGAAACAAAAGGGGATAGCTCGCGATATTATAGACCAGGTGATCGATACAGTTGACGATAATGACAGTGCCTATCGGGCAGCCAGGGATAAAGCTCGTAGTTTGTCCCGGTCTGACTACCAAAGCTTTCGTCGCCGGTTAGGAGAATACCTCAAGCGGCGCGGCTTTGGCTATGGAGTGATAAATAATATCACAGAACAGATATGGCAGGAACAGGCGAACAATGCTGAATAGCATTTTACTTGCCATCAAACCTGGTAGGCGAACAGCATCAACCGAATTACAGTCTATCCCCAAAGAATAAAAAGCTACCAGCGAAAGGGAGGGGAACATGGGAATAGAAGCTTATCAAATAATATTAGGTTTTTTCTTTAGCCTTATCATAGGTATAGTATTTGGCGGTATGGCTCTCTATCTGTCCAGGGGGGTAATAATTACCCGACAAATGCGTATTGCTGAGAAGGAGGCAGCTAAAACGGTGGCTGAAGCCAGACTCGAGGCCAAAGAGGTGCTCCATGAGGCAAAACTGGAGGCGGAAAAGGTTAAGTCGGCAACCGATACGGAGTATCGCCAACGGCGCTCTGAATTACAGCATCAGGAAAACCGTCTAGCTCAGAAGGCAGATACCCTGGAGCGCAAGCTAGATAGTGTAGAGCAGCGTGAGCGTAATTTAAACAGCCGGGAAAAAGAGATAGAGTCCACCCGTGCCAGCCTTAGGGAAGTTAGAGATAGGCAATTGAAACAGCTTGAGCTAATTTCAGGTATGTCCAGTGCTGAGGCCAAGCAAACGTTGCTTGAGGCTATGGAGTCCGAATTGCAAGAGGAGGCTTCACGGCGCCTTCACGAGTGGGAAGCCGAGCTAAAACAGGAAGCCAATGAGAAAGCTCAGGAGATTTTGTCACAGGCTATCCAGCGCTCTGCCTCTGAGGTTGTAGCTGAGACTACAGTTGCCGTCGTTCCCCTGCCCAGTGACGAGATGAAGGGGAGGCTTATCGGACGGGAAGGGCGTAACATTAGAGCTCTGGAGCAAGCTACCGGGGTTGACCTAATCATTGATGATACCCCAGAGGCAGTAACCCTGTCCAGCTTTGACCCGGTGCGGCGGGAAACAGCCCGTTTGGCTTTAAGCAAGCTTATCCTCGATGGCCGTATTCATCCGGCTCGTATTGAAGAGGTGGTAGCCAAGGCCAAGGAGGAGATAGAAGCCACTATTCATAGTGCTGGAGAGCAGGCAGCATATCAGGTAGGGGTACACGGATTACGCCCTGAGTTAATTAAGTTGCTCGGTCGGCTCAAGTATCGCACTAGTTATGGACAGAACGTCTTAAACCACAGCATTGAGAGTGCATATTTAGCTGGCATGATCGCCGGAGAGTTGGGAGCCGATGTCGCCCTGGCTAAGAAAGCCGGGTTGCTGCATGACATCGGCAAAGCGATAGACCGTGAGGTAGAAGGCACTCATTCTGCCATTGGGGCTGACTTGATTCAGCGATGGGACAAAGCTCCTGAGATAGCCCAGGCCATTGCTGAGCACCACGGTGAAACTAATACTACCAGCGTTATGGGTTTTATCGTCGCCGCGGCTGATGCCCTCAGCGGAGCCAGACCGGGAGCCAGGCGTGAGTCGCTGGAGAGCTACCTAAAGCGTTTAGATGCCCTGGAAAATATAGCCAATAGCTTTAAGGGAGTTGAGAAGTCCTTTGCTATTCAAGCCGGTCGCGAAATCCGCATTCTAGTTAAGCCAGAAGAAATTGATGATTTAGATGCAATGAGGCTGGCTCGAGACATCGTTAAGAAAATAGAGGAAGGCCTGCAATATCCTGGCCAGATAAAGGTCACTGTGCTCAGGGAAACCAGAGCCGTAGACTTTGCTAAGTAGAAGGGCTTAGTCCTGAAGACTGATGTTGATATTAATGATTGGTGATGTAATCGGCAAACCTGGTAGACAGGCTGTACAGAAGCTTTTACCAGGTCTGCGACAGCAATACAAGTTAGATATGGTCATTGCCAACGCTGAGAATGCTGCCGGCGGTTTAGGTCTAACCTTAACCACAGCCGAAGAACTGCTCGAGGCCGGCGTTGACGTTCTTACCTCAGGCAACCATATATGGGATCGGAGGGAAATTATCCCCTACCTCGACGAGGATATACCCATCCTGCGCCCCCTAAATTATCCGCCAGGGGTGCCCGGTAAAGGCTACATAACCAAAGGTAAAGCCCTGGTAGTTAACCTGATAGGGAGAACCTTTATAGGTAATTTCGATTGCCCGTTCAGGGCGATGGATCAATTGCTATCCGAGCTCAAGGATAGGCGGCCAGTTATTATTGTTGACTTTCATGCTGAGGCAACATCGGAGAAGATGGCAATGGGGCGATACCTGGACGGCCGGGTCAGCGCCGCTCTGGGCACGCATACCCATATAGGAACCATTGACGCCCAGTTACTGCCTCAAGGCACTGCCTATGTTACCGATATTGGCATGACCGGCCCTGCTGATTCAGTTATAGGTGATGACACTGAATCAGTACTGCGGCGGTTCCTGACCATGATGCCCCATCGGCTCTCCGTAGGGACAGGCAAAACAATATTTAACGCAGTGCTGGTCGGGATAGACGATGAGAGTGGTAAGGCATTAAGCATTGAGCGAATCGACCGGGAGGTGGAATAACCGTGAGCCAGGTAGACCTCCATTTACATTCCACTGCCTCTGACGGCCGACTTAGTCCGGCAGAGATTGTTCATCAATCAGTGGAGCGAGGGTTAACCACTATTGCTATTAGTGACCATGACACTGTAGATGGTATTGTCCCCGCCCTGGAAGCAGCCAAAGCCTTCCCCTGGCTAAAAGTAATACCCGCCGTTGAAATTAACACTGACGCCCCTAGCGGTGAAGTTCATGTTCTTGGCTACTTTATAGATTATACCTACCACGAGCTACAGCCTACTCTGGAGAGCTTGCGCAGTTCCCGTCGGGAAAGAGCCCAAAAGATGATTGCTAAGCTGAGGAATCTGGGTATCTACATTGACTGGCAGCGAGTCCAGGAAATAGCTGGGAGTGGTACCATAGGGCGCCCTCACCTTGCTCAAGCCATGTTGGAGAAGGGTTACATAAATTCGCTGCGGGAAGCCTTCACTAAGTATATAAGTCGAGGCAGTCCCGCCTATGTTGAGCGGGAGAAGATATCCCCGGTTGAGGCGGTAGAACTGATACTGCGGGCCGATGGGCTGCCGGTATTGGCACACCCCCTAACTATTGATAACTTGGAGACGATGATTGTTCAATTAAAAGCAGCCGGTCTGGTGGGTATAGAAGCTTACTATAATAGCTACACTGCCGATGAAATCAACGGGTTGGTCGGCCTGGCCGATAAGAATAACCTTATCGCTACCGGTGGGAGTGACTATCATGGTCTGGATGCTAGCACTGAGACTATGATAGGTGCTGTGGATGTGCCACTGGAGTCAGCAGAGCAACTTATTGCTTTAGCCGAGCAGAGGGGGTTGAAGTTAGCCTTATAAGAGCGTGGTAACTATGGAGTTCGGGTTACTAACATTAGCTGCCTATCTGGTAGGCTCGGTGCCAGCCGCTTACCTGGCTGCCAGGTTATCCCGGGGTATAGACCTCAGGCAACACGGCAGTGGCCAATTGGGAGCAGGTAACTTATTGAGGACAACCTCTAAGAGACTGGCTGCGCCAGTAGCCATTTATGATGTTGGTAAGGGCGCGGCGATGGTGTGGGCGGCTCAACTGGTGGGTCTAGGTATTGCTCAGCAGGTAGCAGTAGGTTTGGCAGCAATCATTGGTCATAACTGGCCAGTTTTTCTCCGCTTCAACGGCGGCAGAGGAGTTGCCACCACTCTGGGGGTAGCCTTTTTTTTGATGCCGTGGGGAATAGTAGTATTCGTTGTCATAGCCTCACCCACCATATTGCTTAAAAGCTCGCCGCTGCCAGTATTGGCTGGCATAGCCGCCTTGCCCTTAGCTAGCTGGGGGCTTAATCAGCCGCCAGCGGTTACCCTCGGACTTCTGGCTATGTTTCTCATACTAGTCATCAGGCGACTGGCAGTGCCACGAGCTGCTATCGCTGCCTCGGTTAGCTCCAGAGAGCTATTGGTGAATCGCCTGCTTTTTGACCGTGATATAAGGGATGGGAAAGCCTGGGTAAATCGAAGACCCCAAGAAGCAAGTTCAACCAAGCAGCCTATGGGACAACAGGAAAAGCCGGGAAAGGTTGACCATTGATATAATGAGATGCGCTACTCACCCTGAGATTGAAACTAATCTACAATGTGGTAAGTGCGGTAAGCCAATATGTCCTAAGTGTCTGGTGCAAACCCCGGTTGGAGCCCGATGCCCAGATTGTGGCCGGCTGTCTAAGTTACCTACCTATCGCATTTCCACCCGATACTACCTCAGAGCTGTAGGCACCGGGTTAGGTATGGCTATTGCTTGTGGCATTGTCTGGGGGATTATAGAGTTGCTAATTCCTTTCTTTTCCTTCAACCTGTTGCTGGCTCCCGCTGCCGGCTACGCTATCGGAGAAGTGGTCAGTATTTCGGCTAATCGTAAGCGAGGCAAAGGATTAGCTATTATTGCCGGCATCAGTGTAGTCATAAGCTACTTTATTACTTTTCTTCTTTTCCCTGGCGGGCTCCCTTTCGGCCTGTTCGGTATACTGTACCATTTACTAGCCCTGGCTCTGGGTGTTTTTGTCGCCGTCACCCGTCTGCGTTAAAATGAATACTGACCTGTATAGGGATTAGATTGGAGGTAAAGAAATATGGTCCCGTCGAGAGAAATATTCTGGAATATTCCATTTGGTGAAATCCTTTATGTGCTGGGAGTTATTGTTATTGCCATTCTTATTTATGCCATATACCGCCGCTATAAAATATGGCGATTGGGCAAACCAGATAACCGACTAGACCATTTGGGTAAAAGAATATGGGCATTCATAGTTACCGGCGTAGTGGATGGCATGGTACACCGTAAATTCCTTGGCGTAGCTGATAATCTAGGACATAGATCTTTTTCAGTTAAAGATTTTCTACCTAAGGAGTTCTACCCCGGAATAGCTCACTTCCTCATTTTTGTTGGCTGCTTAGTATTAATTCTAGGCGCATTTTTGGATTTTATCAGTCACTACTTCTTCCACTTTATGCACGGCGGTTTCTACCTGGGCTACTCAGTAGTGATTGACGCCTTTGGCATACTGGTTCTAATTGGTGTAGTCTTGGTTATTCTTAGACGCTACATTCAAAGACCAGATAGACTGGATAATAAGGGAGAGGATTTAATTGCCCTGCTCCTGATTCTGATAGTGGTAGTTACCGGCTTTATTGTTGAAGGTTTTCGCATCGCTGCCACTGAACTTCAGACTACGCCGGGCTGGGCGCTGTGGTCACCCGGTGGTTATGTCCTGGCTCTGGCATTCAGTGGTCTAAGCCAGAGTGCTCTGCTAACCTGGCACCAGGTCTGGTGGTGGCTACATATGCTCATTGGCTTTGGGGCTATAGCTTATGTTTCCCTTTATTGGAACCGGCTATGGCATATCGTTATCGACCCGGTAAATGTTTTCTTCAGGAACCTGGAACCCCGTGGCGCCCTGGTCCCCATTGATATAGAAGCAGCGGAAAGTTTCGGTGCCTCCAAGATTGAAGACTTCACCTGGAAGCATCTAATGGATTTGGACGCCTGCACCCGCTGTGGTCGTTGCCAGGATAATTGTCCCGCCTACCTCAGCGGTAAACCATTAAGCCCCAAAAAGGTAATCCAAGACTTAAAAGGCTATTTACTGGAGCAGGCGCCGATTCTACTTAAAAGCCAGGGTAATGGCGGGGGGAATAATCCCGGGACTGAGACCAGAACCATGATTGGTGAGGTGATACTGGAAGACGAGATATGGAACTGCACTACCTGTTACGCTTGCCAAGAGGCATGTCCGGTATGGATAGAGCCTATGGTTAAGATTATCGAGATGAGGCGGAACTTAGTGCTGGAGCAGGCTGCTATACCGGAAACAGGTGAAGGGGCATTGAGGAGCATTGAAGCCAGGGGGCACCCGTGGCGGGGAACTACACTGAGCCGGACTGACTGGGCTCAAGGGCTTGATATCAAGACTTTAGCCGAAGATGGGGATATAGACATCCTGTTCTGGGTTGGTTGCACCGAGGCGTTAGAAGAGAGAAGCACAACGGTGGCTCAAGCTATCGCCAAGATACTTAAACTGTCCGGAATTAACTTTGGTATCCTGGGTACTGAGGAGACCTGCTGCGGTGACCCAGCCCGCCGCCTGGGTAATGAATATCTCTTCCAGCTTCAGGCACAAGGTAATATCGAGCTATTTAAGAATTATGGCATCAAAAAGATAGTTACTGGCTGTCCTCACTGCTATAACACCCTAAAGTATGAATACCCTCAGTTTGGAGGTGAGTTTGAGGTTATACACCACAGCGATTTTATTGCCAACCTGCTAGCAGAAGGTAAGCTGAGAATTATCAAAGGCAGTAGCGGAGTAGTAACCTATCACGATTCCTGCTTTCTGGGAAGATACAATGATATTTATGATTCACCGAGGCAGATTTTAAATAATATGCCCGATGTTACCGTAGTTGAGATGGCGCGGAATCGAGAGCGCGCCTTCTGCTGTGGTGCTGGTGGCGGTCACCTGTGGCTGGAAGAACAGAGGGAAGGTCAGCGAATTAACGAAATGCGGACTGAACAGGCGATGGCAGTTAAAGCTCAATTGATAGCTACTGCCTGTCCCTATTGCCTCCAGATGTTTGAGGATGGCATAAAGTCGAAAGAGGCTGAAGAATCGCTTAAGGTTATGGATATCGCCGAGCTAGTAGCCGAGTCAGCCTTATATCGACCTCCGGCTATTGAGTAGCATCAATTGTAAGCCTTAATAAAATGAGATTGGACTAAACATGCACGTTCTTTTGGTTGAACCTAATTTTTACACTCGTTATCCACCCCTTGGTCTACTAAAATTATCCACTTACTACAAGCAGCAGGGCTACACCGTTGAGTTAGTAAGGCGTGGTTCAGAACCGCTTCAGGCACACCCAGAAATAATCTGTATTACTAGTCTTTTTACATACGCTTGGAGGCCTGTCCATGACGCTATTCGGTTATATCGGTTGAAGTTCCCAAGGGCCAAGATTATACTTGGTGGTATCTATGCTAGCCTAATGCTTAATCACGCACGACTTACGAGAGTCGACGAGATTCGAGTAGGAATCGTAGATGAGGTAGAAGATTTAACACCGGATTATTCATTAGTGCCGGAATGGAAAACCAGCATTCTTTTCAGTTCCCGCGGCTGCAGTAGGCGATGCAGGTTTTGTGCTGCACACGTGTTAGAGCCCAAATTGGTAGCCAAGAAATCAATTAAACATCTCATACACCCTGACCATACCAAAGTCTGTTTATGGGACAATAATATCCTAGCAACAGCATACTGGCAGAACATTTTCAACGAAATTGAGGAACTAGGCCTAGAAGTGGACTTTAATCAAGGTATTGATGCAAGACTCACTACGGAGGATGTGGTATATGCGCTAACCAAGCTTAAGATTCCGCGTATCAGGCTGGCTTACGACACCACGGGGGTTAGAAAGTTTTTGAGTCAGGCAATAAAGCTGTTGAAAGCTAACGGATTTGATGGACGCAGGGTCATCGTATATACCATTTATAACTTTGAGGATACTCCACAAGACTTTCTAGATAAAATTAGAGACCTTATGGAATGGGGCGTGGTAGCATATCCAATGAGATATGAGCCCTTGAATTCGTTACAAAAGAATAAATATGTATCTGCCAAATGGACTGCGGAGCAGTTAGAAATAGTTGCAAAAGCGAGGAGAGTTATTGGTTATGGTGGAGCATTCCCACCCTATGAAGGCCTAAGGAAAAAGTTAGTTAATGCTACCAACTTTGACCAAGCATTCAGGTTAAGGCCTCTTTGCGAAAAAGTATCTGCAACATCCTAGGGCTTGTTTTCAGTAGGTTCTCTACCTTGCTCCAGTGATTTGGTACCAACTGATAAGGATGGCGGATATGATTGCTCTTTTTCTGAGCCATAGTGAGCCCTGAAACTACGCAAGAACGCATTAAGGACATCTATCAAGCGGTTAACCCTAGCCAAGAGCCTATCACGATAAAACTCATATACGGAGATTTCCGTAATGTCGCCACTTGCAGCTGCTTCTTCTAACTTCTGTTCGGCTTTAATCAAGCTACCTATGAGGTCATCAAGCTTGTCAGCCGTGGTCTGCTCACTTATGAGAGTCTTAGTAGGTTTGGCATACTGCCAACGCTCCTCATGATGAGCTAAGTCATACGCAGCCACAAGGGGAATATCGGGGTTCTCTAGCACCTTTGGTATGAACTGAGTTGCAGCAAAACGGGCTGTCAGGTCGTGTTCAGTAACAAATTGAGTTACCTCTCTCTGTTTTGAAAGGTCAGGAATTCGGGCAAGATGCAATGCCATAGAATAATCTAGCTTGCCGGCATCAAAGCGCTTACGCAAATCCGAAGGAAGATTAGCGACACGCATTCTCTCTCTCACCTTTGTGAGGTCCCCGCCTAGCTTTTCAGTATAATCTGTCCATTTCTCAGGGTTATCACGGATGCCTAGCTCCGTTAATGCCTCCTCAATTGCACGGACTTCTTCTTGTTTGGATAACCCTTTAGTTTGCAGAGCGCGGCTTATCCGCTTACAAATTAAAGTTTCTTTGCTGGGTCGTTCCTCCACGATGGCTTGCAAAGTTGGAATTCCCACGGCTGAAGCAGCTCTCCAGCGTCGCTCACCGTCCAACAAGTCATATGTACCATCCTCATTAGGGAAGACCTTGATGGATTCTAGCTGACCAAGCTCTTTCATGTTGATTCCCAAGGCAACAATATCGTCGTTATCAAACGATTTGCGAAGATTCTCTGGATCCGGGCGAATACTTGCAGTAGGAATTTCCACTACAAGTTGTGCTTTTTCCATTGTAAATACTCCCTTCCGACTCCCTTCTACTAAGGATTGCCTGGAGGTAACATCGCTTGGGTTGCTGCTTGTTGTGCTCGTGCGTCCAGAGTTTTGCGTATGGAGCCACTTCCATGGATAAGAAGAAGGGCAGGTATCAATTGCTTGAGGAGCGCAAACAAGGCATTTTCTATGTAGGGCCAGTCCTTCTTAAGCGCCTTCTTTAAGGAGTATAGTGGCTTTCCAAGCAAAGGATGGTATCGTGGGTTGTTCTGGATAGCATCTGTCCAAGATTGCATCAGTTCAGGGAGAGGACGGGCTTGTTGATATGGCACGCCTATAAGCTGCCCCATAAGGGAGAAAATCGGCACAATGAGCAGAGTATCCTTGGCCATTGAACGGATAAGCTGCCTTGCTTGATCTGTGTGGCCCTTGTCATACGCCTCTGCTATTTCTGCTAGATACCTCAATGAAACGAGTTCTGAGATAGCCGTGGCCCTAGTTCGGAATTCCGGCATAAGTCTAGTGTCTAGCATCTGGCTGAGTTGTATAGATGCGTTGAAAATAGCTGGCGTTCCATCATGCCAAGTCCAGCCCACCAGCTGGTATCTAGGCTCCGAAGCAGAGGTACCGGTATTGACAATCATAGGCCTATCTGGCTGCCTCTGTTCAGTCATTCTGCGAGACTTCAAAATGACCCCGTAGATTTTGTGCCATTCCTCCTCCCGTTTAGCTATAGATCGACCCTTCCAGCCCATCTCATCAAGAACTTCCTGTTTGTTTAGACCTGGAATTGGTGGTTTGGGTAGTTTCTTGACCAATTCGTCTAGGATAACCTGCTCTTCGGGTGAGAAGACAAGCCATCGGCCACCTGATGTCTGCTTCACTACCATTGCCCTGTACTCCCCTTTATTTACATAGTATAATTATACCACAAGGCTAAGCAACTGCCTATAATCCGCCACCTTCTGTTATTTCTGCCGAAAGAAT
>Ga0114930_10001160_pt1 | contig 25822 bp, 19 predicted proteins | sample AnhtaG_FD_87300 | JGI IMG/M metagenome (GOLD analysis project Ga0114930, IMG submission 87300) | Deep subsurface microbial communities from Anholt, Denmark to uncover new lineages of life (NeLLi) - Anholt_01485 metaG | ecosystem: Environmental > Aquatic > Marine > Oceanic > Sediment | place... | reverse complement strand
TTCGGCGGTCTTTTCCCAACGGTCGGCAATCGCGCGAGCCTGGTCCTTGTCGGCGGCCTTCCACGCATCGTTGATCTCCGCAAACGGCACGCGGACTACCGGAATGCCCATTATCGACGCGGCCGGTCCCGACTCTTGGCTGCGAACCGAGAGGATTTTAGATTTCTTCATCCTACGGACACATTCCTCCGGCGAGAGGGTCTTGAGCTTGTCGGGCGTGCAGGCCAAGTTCCCTGGTTTTGGTGTTCGCGTCACACGCGCTCGCGCTGTCGCCGCGACGAAGTCGGATACCGGACTACCCTTTTTCACCAGGTTGAAGCACTTGACCGCTTCGACGAGGTCTTCGATTCGCGACGATGCCACAAAGCCTACATTCGGCGCCTGGCTGCGCAGAAAGCCCGCCGTGTAAACGAGGAATCCGCCGCTGCCGCCGTATTGGAAGTCGGCGTAGAGCACCGGCTTGCCGGAGGTCGCCATCGTCTGGACGACCCGGTTCCAGCAGTTCATCTGGAAAACGAGGTAACCGTCGATTGCAGCCGACTTGTCCTGTTCGAGGATCTTCTTGGCTTGGTCCGGACCGTTCGCCAGCGACGAGACAAACTCGAATCCTGGACATCGCTTGGCCAGTTCTGTGTTGAACCGCTGCATTACTGGGCCGAAGTCAAACCCTATGTTCGGCCAGTCCGGACGCGCCTGCTTCGGCGCGTGTAGCGAATAGACGATACGAATCCGCACCTTACTGTTGTCCTGGTTCGCCAGTAGCGAGCTTGGAGTCGCCGACAGCCCCACTGCCCCTGCGCAGGCTGCGCAGCCAGTCGCGAGGAATTGCCGGCGACTAATCCCGCGGCACGCACATCCCGAAATCGATTCACGCATCTTCATAGTAAGCCTCCTGTGAATATGTAGTGCAATTAGTTTGTCCGGCAATACTCAGCCCTTCAGCGTCTGGCAAGAAGCCTGTGGGCCGAAGATTGCAGACATCGTAAAAACCGTACAATTACTATCCTGCTGGACCGTATGATACTAATAGTCTGTCAGGATTGAATCTGTCAACTGTCATTCCCGCGAAAGCGGGAATCCAGATTCTGAAAATGGATTCCGCATCACGTGCGGAATGACAACCACTAAAATCAAATTTGACAGACTACTAGTCAGCCGTAGGCTGCCAGACTACCTCTAACATATCCCAGCAAATTGGCCCGGGCACGGTTATTGTAGTCGATCCGCCAACGCTTGGCAACATCCTTCACAGCACGTAATTGTCACAAGGACTGTGGCTTCTTCGGTTATCTCTCCGGCCTGGATTTTTTGAAGGATGATCCGGCCTAAAGCCGAATGGCTGAACAAACACCACAACAAACTGACCCGGAGAAAATTCGGCCACAGAGGACACAGAGAAACACAGAGACCGTAGTAAATAGTCAATGGAGAGGATGTGCGGATTTGATTGGAAATCAGTTGGCCTTATAGCAGATCGCGAAGAAACGCGGTTAGTTCGCGTATTATTACAAAGCTGTAGAGGATCAGCACGATCGCAATTATGACTGTGATAGCCCAGACGAGAATTATAGCCAACGTTCGAATGGTCTGTTTGAGTTCACGAATCTCTTGTACGTCTTGTGGTAGGCGGCGAACGACAACATAGCACCACCAGGCGCCCAGAATGTACAGAGAAGCCACAGCAAACCGCCAGATCATAAAAATACCTCGTCCGTCTATCAATTAACGTTATTCGCTGGGATTATCTCACATTTTGGCAAAGACCGCTCTACTTACGAATGGTCGAAACGTGGCGTCCATTATGCGTCAGTTTCGCTCCGCTGTCAATTAGGCCATGCGGTATTTTTTGATCCCGGAAAACTCAGAAAGACAGATTCGTTGTGGCAGATTCGTAGTCCGTATGTCGTGTTTCGTGACTAGTCGTGTGTGAATCGCGAAACCTATCAGGCCGCTGCCCGACTGCGACATTCGGGGACAAGCTATTCGGAGTCTTTTTTCTTGGCATACTGAGCTATGATCTGTTGCTGGACGTTGGGCGGAACGGGCTCATAATGGCTGAGTGTCATGGAGTAGCTGCCGCGTCCGCCGGTAACGCTTTTTAGCTGGCTGTTATATTGCGCAACTTCGGCCAAAGGCACCTGTGCTTTAATAACGATGAAATTGCCGGCCAGCATTTCCTGCCCCAGGACCCTTCCGCGTTTTGAAGCCAAGTCACCGGTAATATCGCCCACGTTCTCGGCGGGGACTGTGACTTCTATATTGACTATCGGCTCAAGCAGGACGGGCTTTGCTTTTTGAACGGCGTCGGTGAATGCACCCTTGCCGGCGGCGCGGAATGCGACTTCCTTTGAATCGACAGGGTGGTGCTTGCCGTCGTAGACCGAAACGCTTATGTCCTGCATAGGGAACCCTGCGACGACGCCATTTTGCATTACCTCATTGATGCCCTTGTGCACAGCGGGCTCGTACTGGCCTGGAATTGAAGCACCAAAAATATCCCAGCTAAACTGCAACGGGGGATCTGAATTACGTTCAGCGGGTTCGACTCGAAGATAAACTTCGCCGAACTGTCCGGCACCTCCGGTCTGCTTTTTATGACGGTAATGGCCCTCGGCCTTTGCGGTGATTGTCTCGCGGTAAGGAATCTTCGGCTCCTTGGTTGTGATCGACAGCTTGAAGCGTTTATCCATCTTCTCGAGCATCACGCGCAGATGCAAATCGCCGAGGCCGCTGGCGACCAATTCTTTCGTCTGCATGTCTCTGCTGATCTTGAAGCAGGGGTCTTCCTCGCACAGCTTCTCAAGCGCGCCGCCGATTTTTTGCTCGTCGCCCCTTGTGGCGGGCTCAATCGCCAAAGAGTACATCGGCTCCGGCACAGCGGGTTGTTCCAGCTTTCCTGACACTTTGCCATCGTGAATGATGTCACCGGTTTTGAGCTCGTCCACTTTGGCGAGCGTTATGATGTCACCTGCTATGCCGGCGTCGATTTCCTTGTTTTCGCCACCTTGTGATCTCAAGATATGGCCTGGCCGAATAGATTTTTTCTCCTGATTGCGCAGCAAATTCGTGTCCGGCTTAAGTGTGCCGCTAAAGATGCGTATGGTAGAGTACTTCATGTTTGAGCGCGGGTCGAAGCCGATACGGAACACCAATCCGGCGAGCGGGCCGGCAGGGTCGGGTTTGAGCTCCGTTGACGTGTCACCATCTTTTAGCTCTGCTGGTTTTGCCTCGAGCGGTGAGGGCGTATATCTTGCGATAATATCGAGAAGCTCCGTAACGCCAATTTCTTTGCGCGAGTCGGTGAAAACGATGGGGACAAGTGTGCCGGTTTTCAGGGCCTCTACGAATACGGAGGCTATTCTTTCGGCAGAGATTTCCTCGCCGCCGAGGTAGCTTTCCATAAGTGCGTCGTCGGCCTCAATGACACTTTCGATCAGATCTGTGTGGGCCTGGGCGACATCCATAACGGGCGAATCGCCGGTGTCATTTTCGACACAATCGATAACAGACGCTTTGTCGGAAGTGGGTAGATTAGCGCAGCGGCACTGGGTCCCGAAAGTCTCCTGAATGTTTTTTATCAGCTCGGGCAGGTCAACATTTTCAGCGTCGATTTTGTTTATGACAATGACCCGCGGCAAATTGGCTTCTTTTGCCAACTGGAACAGCTTTCGCGTATTGGTCTCTATGCCGGCTGCTGCGCTGATGACGATTGCGGCTGTTTCAGCGGCTGGTATCGCTTTGATAGCGGGGCCGATGAAATCGGGGTAGCCCGGCGTGTCGATTATGTTGATGAGTTTGCCGGCGTGTTCGGCGTGGAGTATGGACGATTGTATCGAATGCTGATGTTCTTTCTCTTCATCGTAGTAGTCGGAGATGGTACTTCCCTCATCAACGCTTCCGAGCCGATTTGTTGCACCGGTTTTGTGGAGGATCGTCTCGGCCAGGGACGTTTTGCCACTGCCGCCGTGCCCCAAGAGGACGATGTTACGGATATTGCCGGTTTCAGCCACTTTTCAGCCTCCCAAAAGCCTGTAAGTTCCCGTTTCGTAACTTCAAAACACATACTTATACAGTAGGTAGTGCACCAAGAGCAAGCAATTTTTTCTGCTCCAGAGGTAATTGGTGGCTGCTGTACCGCAGTGGGCTGATTAAGCATCCATCGGATTCGCACGACCGCAATCTCCCTGCCCACCCTCTTTCGAGGGAGGGAGATTGCTTGTTCTGAAACTAAAAAGCTCCGCTATTACTACCGGGCTGATCAAACGCCACGCCAAATAACGACGATTTGGCATGTCGTTTGAGACGGCCCTCGGTTTGCCGAGTTCGAATCATCCATACGCAATCAAGACCACTGTTATCGGTAATAGCAAACTGATTTCTTCTTTAGACAGCTATGCAATTTTACGATTATCGTAGCCGTTCACGGGCCCAATATGCCATTTTATGTCATTGCGAGGTCCGCCGCGGTCCGCCTACGGCGGATGGCAATCTAAATCGTTACATTTTAGATTGCTTCGTCGCAAAACTCCTCGCAATGACCCCAAGAACGCAACTTATACGCTGTGAACGGTTACCGATTATCTATACACCTAACCCGGCCTAATAACTATTAAGCGAATCATGCAACCTTTTGTAGGCGGGCATCAGTGCAGGCGTGATTTTGCAGTCTTTACAGGCCCAGTGGAACAGCATCTTTTGCTCTTCGGGTGGTATGTTATTTGGAGCGTATGGTTTGCGTATGTACTGGTCTGTGCAACAGGCCGGATAGCCGAACAGAAACCCTTCGAACCGCTGCGTTTCGGCGGATTTGTCTATTGGGGTGTTTGCAAAGCGCTGCTCGTACAACTGAATGTATGCGGGCAATCCACTGAAAATGGTCTCAATAACTTGGTTGCCGGTTTTGACGGTTCGCGGGATTTGTTTTGTGAGCAAGCCCAGTTGTTGAAGCAATCTGAGCTGCTGGTCATCCAAGGGTTTTTCCCATCTGCTTAGCGGCTTGAGTCCTTCGCAAGTGAGCAGGGCGAGGTATGCCAGTTCAAAGTCGATTGCCTTGAGGGTTTTGAGGCACCGTTTGAGTTCTTGCGAATCGTGATCCAAATCTGCTTTCCTTGTGCGCGGCGCTATTGGGTGGAGCCGATATCGACGGTTGCGCTTCCGATGAAGGTCGGTTCCTGCGGTTGTCCTTCAAAGATCGTAAAGCGGTGAACCTCAAGCAAGTAGGTGCCGTGGTCGAATGGTCCGATTTTAGCAGTTGCAGGAAAATCGCAGACGCACCGGCAGGGCATTGTCAGATGCTCGATTTCGTATATGGTTATTAGATTGTCGTCAACTGTCATTCTCAGCTCGATTTCATCGGGGCAGCAGTTTGCGCCGACCATGTCTTCGAAATGGATGTAGTTCTCTTCGACGCGTAGCGAAAACGTTGGCTTGTTTACCTCTATTTGGGCCGGTGACATTTGCTCCATTCCGCGGTCGCAATCCTCCACGTGGTAGGTCATGCTCGGCTTGGCTGATTCTGCATCCTTGTCCTGACCCGGGTCTGTGGAATCCAGCCACTTGTCGGTGAGCTCGGCGATGTCGGTGAAATTCAGCTTGCAGTCTCGGTTCGAATCGCCGGGCAGATATGCCGTGCCCAAGTGGCCGCACCGGCGCGGCATTTGCAGGACTTTTACCAAGAGGGGGACATCGATTCTGTCTTTTCCGTGAACGTCACCGGAATAGCTGAGAGAGCCGTGCTCCATGTAGTGGCACAGAATATCGGGCACTTCGATAGAAAGGCCGAGCTTGGGATTTATGATCCCCCAATAGCCCATGTTGCGCGTCGTGCCGCATATATGGCAATGCTCGAGCCCCCTCTGGAAATAGTCCACCTTATGAACTTCCTCCACACCGGGCGCGTTTGGTTCGTAGATCGGAAGGTGAGCAATCACGTCACCACATTGCCTGGCAAGCTCGATGCCATCAGGGACAAGGTCATCATCCTGGTCGGGGTCATACAGATTGTAACCTGCTTCGAGCTCCTCATTGTCGGTCAACAGGTCGCTGTCAAGGTCATCACCTTTCACCGGCAACTGATGGTCGTTGGGGTCATAAGGAAAGCGCAGCTCAAGGGCTCTGAGCAATCGCGGGACATCCACTCTGCCGCTGTGAACGTCACCGTAACAGTCGAATGAGCCGTGCTCCATATAGTGCAATGCCAAATCGGGCAGGAACGTTGCGTCCAAACGATCGTTGGGGTCGGGATAGTGCAAACTAAGCTGTGGGTTGACAATCTCCCAGCCGCCCATGTGGATCCACTGGCCACATATATCGCATTGCTCAAGCCCATAAAGGGCATGCGACATCTTATATGTCTCGCCTGGCGGCGGCGTGGGACTGCCGAATACGAATATGGGCAATTCTTCTACGACGGCGGCGCAGCGTTCAGCCAATTCGGCGCCATCAGGTATTTCGTTGCGATTCTGGTCGGGATTGAAGACCCGATAGCCAATAGCAAGTTCTTCAGCGTTGGAGAGCAGATCTGCATCGGCATCTTGAGTGACCGGCAGTTGGTGAGCGTCAGGGATCGGCGCAGCAAGGGCTTTGCGCAGAGTGACTCCTGTTCCTAACGTGATCACAGCCGCAGTGCCGGCTGCAACAGCTCGGCGTCTGAACTTCCTGTTTTGCCTGGCGTGCCTTTGCTGGGCTCTTCTTAGTCTTCTCATTCTTTCAGCCTCCAGTATGAAGTTCTGCCTCCATTATAATAAAAGTGCGCGAAATAGAGCTTTCGTAACGCGGAAAATTCCATTTTATACAATTTTTTTTGTGTGGCTGCTTAGCGCCAAAGCGGATTTTTCTCTGAGGAACAGCGATTTGAAGCTGTTAGCCCGCATTTCTCACCGCCACAAACGCAGAGAGTGCGTAATTGAACGGAGGCGTGCTTTGCACGGAGACTGTTTTTTTCATCATCCCCCAGCCGAAGCCAGATGAGCAGGCAAAGCCGATCCGCGGCGGTCCGCGTTTCGGCGGAGCTTTGCAGGCTGCGTGATGAAAAGAAGATACTGTGAGAAATGCGGGTTTTGGTATGCACAGCATAGCCCACATGACTACCGTCTGCTCATGAGCCTCCATCTGATTCGCGCGGGCGCAATCTCCGTGCCCACCCTCTTTCGAGGGAGGGAGATTGCTTGTTTAGAAAATTCTCAGATAAACCGGGCTGATCAAAGCTGTCACCAAATAAAAGAACACTGATGATGAGAAAACGAGAAAATTCGAGATTTTTTTTGTCTGGCTTGGCGTGTGGCGCGTGTGATTTTATTGGACGATTGAACGAGTGACGGTCGCAGCTTGGTTGCTTGGCCTACATGTTGTGGTCGAAAGGAAGTGACGTCTGCTATATGGTGTTTTGGGTTATGGGGCGTTGGTAGGACGGGGGCGAGGTCGGCTAAAGAAAAGGCGTTGGGCCTGTCGATATTGGACAAGTCGATAAGGATATTACCGCTCATTAAGGATGCGTACGTATGGATAAAAGGGAGTTGATAGACTGCATCTGTGAAATCAACAGGAGCGCCAAGCTGGAATTTCTCGCCAAGTTTTCTGAAGAAGAGCTGAACGCTTATCTTGAGCACCTTATGGAGCTGGATTTGGAAGAGTTGGCTGTCTGCACCTGAGGGGTCTGTAGTAGTGCGAGAGCACTTCAAGCCGGCGAAGCTCGTGGTTGCCATTTTCGGTTCGTTTAGCGGAGTCGGAGTGTCTGTACGGAAGTGGTGCAGGTGAATTTGGCGAGGAAGAAGGGGACATGATGTGTTTTCCACACGGCCGTTTGCATTCTTGACGCTTGTTACACGAATCATAAAGAATCTTCGCGCCATGCAAACGGTTCTTTACCGGTATGCAGCCATCCCCAAAGCCTTCGGTTTGAGGCTGCCACACGGTATTTGATAATACTGCTGCCGTTCAATAAGCTCCTCAAGAAAGCGCAGTTACTCTTTCAGATCGGTATTATATCAATCACATAAATTAAATGCGCTCGCCAGCAACCAGTTGCGGACTCGCAGGTGCAATTACCCCTCCCTCACGGTCGGGGCTCTGTTTGACGAAGCGCATATACTTCTTGTGGTCCGTATTATACGTGCGCGTGGACTGCCTCTATTACTCGAAATCGTCGCCGAGGATGCCCTTGCTGACGCCGCTGAGTCCGCGTCTTGGCCGTGTGCTTATCGGTTGATTTGGGCGTGAGGATTCGCGTCGGTTGGAAGATCTATCGGCGGTCTCACTGGCGGCTGACTCAATGAAAGGGACTATTTCCGGGGCCTGTTCGGTAGGAACGGGTGGCGGTACCTCAGCGACGTTGTTTAGCTTGAACTCGATAAGCACGGGCACGGAACCGTCCGGCACATAAAAAGCGAAGGCGATCAGCTTGACTCTGTCGGTGAAATCGTCGGATGCAATTTGTATCGGGTCATTCAATTTCTTTTTTTGTAGCTGGTTTGCGGCCTTCATCCATCCGACGGGGTAGATGTTATGTCCCTTTCCGACAAGCGGCTTATCGGCGTAGGCTTTTGGCTTACAGATTAGTCTAAGCTGGGAGAGTGTAAATCTTGCGGCGTCTTTGGCCGCCCTTTTCTTTATTCCTACACGTACGACCAGGAGGTTGTGGCCACTTTTTGGTGATAATTGTTGACCGTCCGAGTCTGTTATGTGGCCCGAGAGGTACCAGGCGGCATTTTTCTTTGGCACTTCTATGGCTGCCGAGCCGGTCATGACGGACAGGTTGTCCCCTGTGCTGAGTCGATTCAAGAAGAGCTGGTCCAGTAAGGCCGGGTGTAGAGTCGCAAAGCTTCTTTTGTTGCGGATGGCACTGAAACTGCCGCTGCTTACCATGCTGAACCATCCTGTTGCAAGGCCGTCAGCATTTAAGAAGACCTTGTTGGGCTTTTCGGCATTGGGGTATCTTGGGTCGAAGCGCTCGTAAGGGTATTTGTTTGACAAAGGCGCCATTGCAAGGGCTGTGAGCAGCAGGCCGGACAGGATAAGGCCTAAGAAAATCCCGCAGACAACGCGGCCGACACGCTCAGGCCAAAGTCCTAAATCGGTCGGCTGGCGAGTTAGCTGGCTGGCGACTGTCTGCAAAATGGCAAATGCCAAGACAAAAAGCAGCGTAAAACAAAGTGGCTGTGCCCACGGCCCGACGGACGCAGCATAGCGGAGAAGGAGCCTTGCCGAAATCTCGAAGAATCCGAATGCAGCTATGCTTGCACAAACAGCAATGATTATCGTTGCAAATGCCTTCACTACCGTACCTCTTAGGTATTGATAGGCAGCACAACCCGATATTATTAGCACCACAGATAAGTTACCGATCCACATAACAACATTCTCCCACTTGTCCTGTAATAGATTAGTCAGTGACGCCCGGATACCTGGGACTTTATGTTTTCTGTTGAGGTTTCTTCATGTTCGGCCTTTTCGACGCTGCGAGCATTCTGACCATTTCGTTTATTGCAGTTGTTCCACTCATGACTTTTCTCAGTGCCTGTTCTTGCAGATAAAGCATTTTAGCGCGTCTGAATTGCTTGCCGATTTCTGACAGTGATTTTGAGTGCTTGACGGCTTTTCTCAACTCATCATTCAGCATGACAAGCTCGAATACGCCTGTTCTGCCAACGAAACCTGTCCCCTGGCAATTTTCACAGGTTGTTGGTTTGCCTCGTTTGTCATATACGACTTTGCCGGGGCGGTAAAGTACTTTTGCCTTTTCAGCGGGAAGGCCGAACTTTCTGAGGACTTCTGTGTTCGGCGCGTACGCTTGTTTGCATTCTCTGCATAGTATTCTGAGTAGCCGTTGGCAGCTTACGCCCAAGAGAGTTTCGGCAGTGAGCCTTCTATCGCCTACTAATTTGATCCATTTACCGAGCGCCTGGGTCACGCTGTCCGCACTGAGTGCCACATAGACAATTTTGGCATCTTTAGCCGCTGTGCAAGCAGCTCGGGCTGTTTCGGTATCTTGGCAGTCGGCAACACCTACGATATCGGGCCCCATTCTTACTACAGCCTGCAACTTCTTGCCGTATGTAGTCGCAGTGTCACTGACGGTAAAAACGTTTTGAGTTATATTTGGCAGCTTGCCCGAAGGCTGTCTCTCAAGCGTGTTTATGTTGTTAAGAAAGGCATCGTGATTTCGCAGCAGGGCATAGAACGTGGTTGTCAGGCCGCTTTTTTTAGGCCCGGCGACGATAAACAAGCCTTGTTTTAGCTGACGAAAGCCGTTTAGCTGTTCGTATTGTTCCGGCATCAAGCCGATTTCATTCAGTCTTATTATGTCCTGTTTTGTTATTTGCTTGAGTCTAGCCTGCTCTCCGGCGGTTGAGCCGGCAACGATTATTTCCCAGTCGGTATACTCTTTGTTCTGGGCGCTTCTGAACTTTCCTTTTTGAGGTTTTCGCTTTTCATTGACATCCAAATCGCCGAGCTGCTTCAGGAATCGAATGAAATACTCCATCTGCTCTCTGGCTATAGTCGGCTGTTTCAATGGTGCGCCGTCAACCTGGTAGGTCACATTGTAGCTTTGTGATGTCGGCGTAAAGACAACGGTGCTTGCCCTTCGGTAAATGGCGTCGCTCAAGATTTCATAAGCGCTTCTAAAGCCGAAGAAGTCCGGCGTTTTTGCCTCAGGGGTGGGGACTTCATTGCCGTTGGCCGTGATAAAGACAAAGCCCTTGAGGTCCTCAAGTCCCTTTTCTTTACTGGCGAGCAAACTCTTGATGTGTTCAGCAGTAAGAACACGGTCGAAATCCAGAACTCTGGCATTGCGGTGCTTGACATAAGCCAGAGATGTCGCTGCTACGGCTATTAGGTACAGCAGCATCCCGATGACAAAAATGGGCAGGAGCAGCCAGATTATTGCCGCTGCCGCCCCCGTGCCAAAGACAATGCCAGTCCAGGAGAGCTCATTAGTTCCTACTGTCTTAGCGTCCTGGTACACCCAGCCAATTAGCGGCAGCCACAGGAAAAACAGCGCCAGAAAGACAATGAATTTGACTATGGATATATAGCCGCTGTACTCAACGGCCATTAGTACTAAATCTGGCATATAAGGCTCCGGTACAAAAGCGTTGCAATGTTGCGACTCAGTGCCAAACTCTTACTAACTATAAGATACCTTCGGCGGTAGTTCTGATGCCCTTTAGCGCCATTCTTAGCTCCTCTATGTTCGGTGCATATTTGTATGCGTCCTTTGGGTCTACAGACCCATTTTTCACCAATTCGCAGAGGTCATCTGTAATATGCTGCATGCCTTCCTCTTGAGAGCTTCGTATGACGCTGGACAAATCACCTTCGCGCCCTTCAGCGATCAATTTCTTGACGGATGGGTTTGCGATAAGAACCTCGACAGCGGGGATTCTGTCAATACCGTCCTTGAGGCACGGCAGCAATACCTGGCTGATGATTGCTCTGATTGCTATACTCAACGTTTGTCTCGTAAGGTCCCGCTCAGTTTGAGGGAATAAGTCTAAGAGTCTGTGAACGGCTTGGGCGGCATTTGCTGAGTGCATCGTTCCGAAAACCAGGTGCCCGGTTTCGGCGGCCCTCATTCCAGCGGTTACAGTTTTGGCATCGCGCATTTCGCCGATGAACACCACGTCAGGGTCCTCACGCATAAGATACCTCAAGGCATCTTCATAATCCGGCACGTCAATGCCTATTTCCCTTTGTGACACTATTGCCTTGCGGTCTTTGAACAGATATTCGATCGGGTCTTCGATTGTGATTATATGGCAGGACCGAGTCTGGTTTATATGGTCTATCATTGACGCTATCGTTGTCGTTTTGCCGCAGCCGGTAGGGCCTACCACAAGGACCAGGCCCTGATTGGTTTCAGATATCTTTGGGAGCGTTGACGGAAGGTTCAGACTGTCAAACGACGGGACGTAGGTGCTGACTCGTCTTGCTGCCAGGCTGATAAAACCCCGCTGGCGAAATATGTTTATTCGGAAGCGATCTTCATCGCCGATCTCGTGAGCGAAGTCAAGCGTGCCGTGTTCCAAGAAGAACTCCTTTTGGGCCGGACTTAGTATCTCGAAGACCAGCTCTTCCACTCTTTCTTCGGTCATTACTTCCCCGGTGGTGTTCTTCAGCACACCATAGTGGCGTAGTTTTGGCGGCTGTCCGACCTTTAGGTGCAGGTCGTTTGCCTGGGTTTTGACGGCAACCCTGAAATACTTGTGCAATTGTGGCTCATGGTCAAGCGTTTTATGCGTGTCAAGAGGTTGTTCTGAGGTCATGATCCTTATTAACTCCAAAGTTTAGAGACCAGTTATGTTCCCACAGATTGGTTCTACGATTCATTTCGGCTTCAGCCGAGCTTTCTACCCTGAAAGTTGAAAAGAAAATCCCTTATATAGTATCTGTTGTGGAAAACCAAAACTGGCAATGTCACCCCTGCGAAAGCAGGGGTCTACGGCGAAAAAGCTGGATTCCTGCTTTCGCAGGAATGACAAATGCTGTTTCCGCAACAGGAACTATATAGCTGTATTATAGGGTTTTGCTTAGAGGTTGTCAAGCTTGATGCCCGGACAATAATTTCGATACGCCTGTCAGAAGCGTACGTCTTGGGCGTATTCGAGCTTGGAATTCACGCGATATACGGCGGACGATCCAATATTTGAATCTGCTTCTGATCGATTTTTTGGCTCCGAAACCATATAATCGTGTTACGATAGGTAGGTATGAACGCGCATGGGCAAATAATTAGTGAGGGCCACCAAATTTGAGGCTGGAAATTCTGTAAATTACGGTATAATCTTATAGTGAACAGGCAGTATAGTTTAACCAGGAGGTGAATGTCTTATGAGAGAAGTTGTGATGTATCGTGGAGAGGATGGCTATTGGGTTGTGGAATGCCCGAGCCTTCCCGGCTGTGTAAGCCAAGGAAAGACAAAAAAAGAGGCTATCCAGAACATTAAAGAGGCGATCTCCTGCTACATCCATGCGTTGAAAGAGGATGGTCTTGCTGTGCCAAAGGAACGCTTTGATGTTATGGTGGTAGCAGTATGAGTAAGCTCCCTGTGCTCTCGGGCAAAAAGTGTATAAAAGTGTTGGGCAAGGCGGGGTTTTATTTTAAGCGTAGAGAAGGCAGCCATATGACTCTGCGGAGAGATAATCCTTTCACGCAAGTGATTGTTCCCGATCATAAGGAACTGGACCGCGGCACATTGAGGGCTATCATTAGGCAGGCGGGACTATCGGTTGATGAATTCGTAAGATTGATGAAGTAGAACGGATTTTGACTATTTGGTGTATTGCTCGGTGATCTGCGCCTGCCATGGCTTGAGGGCCTACAGAGAAAAATCCGGCAAAGACAGGTTGCCAGTGCGAAGGAGGTGCAATAGTGGGACGAATTACCATTTCTATACGAATAGTGCTGTGCGTGTTGTGTTTGCCGCTGTTTGTCGCACCTGCTCTGGCGCAAGGCGCAGGGCCGTATGAGATTGGCTGGTACACAATTGATGGCGGAATAATCGGTGAGGACCACTAAATTTGAGGTCGGAAGTCTCTGCAAATTACGGTATGATTTACAGCGAATACGCGATATAGTTGAACTTGGAGGTCATATTATGAAACTTCAGGTTGTTATTGAACAAGATGAAACAGGTTACTACGTTGCTGAAGTGCCTGCTCTACCTGGTTGTGTTTCCCAGGGACAAACAATAACCGAAGCCAAGGCTAACATCAAAGAAGCTATTAAGGGATGGCTAACGGTTATGAATGAGAAAACCAAACGCCGGCAAGCTCGGTCATATTTCCATAGGAACACGAATTTTTTATTCGAAAAAGAGGTCCGACAATGACGCGAGTTAGAATCCCTCTGCTAAGGAGAGACAACAGACACATAATGCTCTGGCTATTATGTTTGCTCGTGTTTGTATTATCTGGTCGAGCTAATGGCGCGGGCCAATATGAGATTAGCTGGTATACGATTGACGGCGGGGGTGGCACAAGCACGGGCGGCCCATATACACTTACCGGTACTATCGGTCAGCCGGATGCAGAGTGGGCCAGCGGCGGTAAGTATGAACTGCTCGGCGGCTTCTGGCCGGGCGGGCCGTTGTGCGTAGTTGAGTTTGATGACTTTGCAAGGTTCGCCGAACAATGGCTTAATACCGTAAGTGGTTTAGCTGGTGACCTGGACGGAGACAATGATGTGGACTTTGACGACTTGAGCTGGCTTGCCGATTACTGGCTCTGCTACTGCCCGGCTGATTGGCAGTTGAAGTGATAGCAGGGACCCCCAGGGTAAACCTGGGGGCTAAACACCTTTGAGGTTGCAGCGCCGCGGCCGCTCCGACAGAAACAATGCATGGCTCTGCAATTGTCCGGTGCCTTGGCCATTGAAGTGATGGTGACGCCGATGGGGAAATCCAGGGCTTCCAGAAGTACCGCGTGATGAGCAATGACTTGGTCATACTGATTGGCAATTGGAAAAAGAAGGACACGGACCTTGCCGGCGATTGTCCACGACCTGAATAAGTCAAATGGTGCGCAGAGCACATCCTACATGCTAAGCAAAACCTGCGGTGAAACCGCAGGCTAAATATGGGAAGAAGGGACTGCGAATTATTTGGTGTTCGCGGCGGCTTTTGCTCTTATGCAGCCAACAGCAGCGTCAGGGTCATATAGATTGTGACACTTATTGAGTCATTTGCGGTTGTAACGAGTGGGCCGGAACTTATCGCTGGGTCTATGCCGATTCGGCGGAACAAAAATGGCAGAAATAGGCCAAGCGTGGTGGCAACCATTATGGCCGAGAACATAGCTGTGCCGAACGCAAATACGAGTCTGCTGGTTACGATGTTTTCGGCTGGGGCCTTGGAGTTTACCAAAATCCCGCATGCCAGTCCTCCTAAGACTCCACAGCTTAGTGCAACCAATAATGCGATTCGCACTTCCCTTGTGAAGACCTGGCTCAACTTCAACGCCGCAAGGTGACCTGTTGCCAAGCCACTAACCACTATAGCTGAGGTCTGCAAGCCGGCGTTGCCACTTATGGCTGCAATCATCGGAACAAAAGCTGCCGCTGCTACATAGACAAGGGGTTCCTTGCCCTTGAAAAACATCATAACTAACGCTGTCACTCCCGTACCTATCAAGCAGGGCAGTAGCCAGGTCATTCTGATGCGGGCTGCGTGCAAGACTGATACATTGTCCAGCTCGTCAGGGTCCGTACCTGCCATCACGTACAGGTCCTCCGCGGCCTCTTCCTCTGCAACCTCGATGATACGATCAGCGGTGATTCGGCCAACGAGTCTATGGTTTCTGTCCAAGACCGGCATGACAATCAGGTCATTCTTGCTGAATATGTTACGGACTTCTTCCTGGTCAGTGTCGGTCGTGACATAGATGGTGTCAGGGTCTATCAAGTTGCCTATCTTCGTATTTTCGGGACGGGTCAGTAGAAATCGGATTCGGACATCTCCGACGAATCGGCGGTTCTTGTCCACGATGTAGACAGAGAAGAAATCTTCGTCAATTTCGGCGGCTCGGATTTTGCTGACAGCCTCCGCGACGGTGGCGTCCTCGGGGACACTTATCACAACCGGGTCCATAATGCCGCCAGCCGAGTCTTCTGAGTAGCGCATCAGATTCTTGATCTCAGTTGAGTCGGCAGGCGCTAAGCTGTTGAGCACTTTTTCGCTTATATCGCCCGGCAGTTCCGCCAGCAGATCGGCAGCGTCGTCGTAGTCCAGCTCCGAAACGAGACCTTTTATCTCATCGTCTTTCAATAGGTCGAATAGTTGGGCTCGAGTGGCTTCATCAACCTTTTCCAGGACCTCAGCCGAAGTTGGCTTGTCCAAGACATCGAAAAGAGTGCGTCTTTGCTCGTTATCCAGAAGCTCCACGACCTCTGCTATGTCGCTGCTCCGCTGGTCACTGAGCAATTGGGCTAAGCGAGATACATCTTGCGCTTCAAGCAGATGCTCAATCTGCTCCAGCAGCTCCTTCTTCTCGTGTTTGTCCTCGGCCATCAAATCACACGTGTCCGTCCATAGCGGATTAGTTAGTACTTGTTGGGGAAAACAAGAACCACCAATGTCACCCCTGCGACAGCAGGGGTCCAGGCTAAGAAACTGGATTCCCGCTTTCGCGGGAATGACAAATCCTGTTTCCGCAACAGATAATACTGAGATGGTAATTTGTTAAATGATTCAATGATTACCAATTACCGCTTGCCATATTGTCACGTTCGAATTACACTTCGCCGGATACGAACTCACCCACCTGCATGTAGGATAACCGAATGATGTTTGGGAGGCAATGCTTTTCTGCGGTGCTATAGAGTACGGCAATCAAGGCTGAAACGGCGGAGACTTTTGAGGACTGTAAAACAGAATGGCAAGAACATGCTGACGGATGATGGTTGGCGAAGGGGCGAGAGCCGATGGAAAACCGAAGGTTCCGCTCCGACGAAAACGGAAGAATCCGGGCAAGAACGCCATATAGGGTGTCCAAATTTGAGATAAGCGGGAAAATCTTCTTGGCTTTGCGACGCTTTTAGTGTAAAATAGGTGTATGAAACCGGGGCTTAGGTTTCATGGAGAACAGAGTATGTTATTTGAGTGAGGGACATACGATGAGAAGTCTGGTTTATGGGACTTTCGTGATATTGGCGGCGGTGGCTTGTGTGTGTTTAGCTGCACCTGAGCCGGCTATCGTGCAGGGTCCGGGCCTCTGGACGGTGGATACGACGTTTACACATCCACAGCAAATTGTGCTGCGACCGAGCAGCGGTGACAGGCTGAGACGATTCTGGTACACGATAGTGACGCTTACTAACAAGGCAGACCGCGACGCTGAATTCTACCCGAAATGCGAGCTGATGACCGATACCTTTCAGATCGTGCAGGCTGGTAAGAATGTTCCGCCAGCGGTTTTTGGGCAAATAAAGCGGCGTTATCAGAGCAGATATCCGTTTCTTGAGGGTTTGGAAGAGGCCGGCAATAGGATACTCCAGGGCGAAGATAACACGAAGGATATTGCCATTGTCTGGCCTGACTTTGACGCGCAAGCCAAGGGTATGAAAGTATTTATAACCGGGCTCAGCAACGAGACGGTGGGCATCGATCATCCGGTGGCAAGAGACGAAATGGATCAGCCGGTCCAAGTGTATCTGAGGAAGACGCTTGAACTAACTTATGACCTGAGAGGTGATCCGGCTCTAAGGTCTTATGTCAGCGTAGCTTATAAAGCCAAACGCTGGATTATGCGATAGACTCGCGCATCTTGCGTTTTGTATCCACCCCGCCGCTGGCGGGTTTTCAGTCCGCCAGGAGACGGCAGATCTTCGACACGGCAAACGACGGCGGATTTGCGGTCCGCTGGGATATTGATTCCGCCAAACGACGGCGGATCTGGGATATTTGGGATTTGTATTCTTGCCGGTCAGGTAGGCTCGGTGGGGGGGTGAAATGCGGTTTTTGGGCGAATATCGGAGATTTCTGAGCAAGGCCATGTCTTTTATAGGAGTTTTTTGAAGACTATTTGCAAAATCCGGTAGCTACCACGATTGACACTTATCCCAAACTGTGGTATATTGTGAGTGAATCCGATGTCACGGAGGAATGGCAAGGGAGTGTCGTTTTGTTTTCACATGAATCTTTCTTTTGGAGGCGGACCGTTATGTCGGCTTACAAACACGGCTATAGTCTCGATGAACGAGGGTATCTTATCACTAATTATTCATAGTCTTTTTGGAGGACGCAAAAAATGAGAAAAGCGAATGTGACAATTTGGGTGATGCTGGTAGTTTTGGTGGCAACGAGTGTTGGGTCCGCTGACCTGACTGATGGTTTAGTAGCCTACTACCCTTTCAATGGCGATGCGAATGATGAATCGGGTAACGGCAATCATGGGACGGAACACGGCGGGCCTTCGTATGTCGGTGGTGTCTGCGGAGAAGCTATCAGCCTTGATGGTATTGATGATTATGCCTCTTTCCCCAGTGATATCACGATTTCCGAGGATTTCACTATAGCATGTGAAATAAATTTCGCTGACCTCAGTTTTACCGCGGATCAACATATAATCTGGAAACACCAACTGCATTCTAACACAGATGGAGGTTGGACAATACAGGTTAAGCCCGACAGCAGGTTTGATTTTGGATATTATGCTAACGGTATCAATCATATCGTTACTGAGCCTTTGGATATGTATGCAAATACCTGGCATCACCTGGCCATGACATTCGACGATAACGACAATTCGTACAATATCTACCTGGATGCCGTCGTAGTTGAATATGGGACGAGAGACATTGTGATCACCGAAAATTCACGTCCTATGTATATTGCGGCAGGATATTCAGGGTTAGGACCAATGGAAAATAGTCCATTCTCTATTGACGAAATCCGAATCTACAACCGGGCTCTTTCGGCATGCCAAATAAGAAAGCTCGGCCGTTGTCGAGGAATAATTTACGTTGACGTTGATGCGAGCGGGGCAAATGACGGTTCGAGTTGGGAGGACGCTTTTAACTATCTGCAGGATGCGTTGGCAGTGGCAAAATGTGGTAATGAGATATGGGTAGCTGAAGGCATCTATCGCTCGGACGAGGATAGTCTGCATCCTGATGGTACCGGCGACAGAACTGCTACTTTTCAACTCATTAACGGTGTAGCACTTAAAGGTGGTTACGCTGGCTTTGGAGAATCTGACCTTAATAAAAGAGATATCGAGCTATATGAAACTATCCTTTCTGGTGACTTGAATGGTGATGATGTTGATGTGAACGATCCTTTTGATCTATCGACCGAGCCTACACGGTCCGAAAACAGTTACCATATCTTCTACCATCCAACAGGCACCAACTTAGATTCCACAGCCATCCTTGATGGCTTTACCATCACTGCCGGTAATGCTTGGGGGACTGGAGTTCACAGCCACGGAGGAGGTATTTGCAACTATACTAGTGACCCAACAATTACAAACTGCACCTTCACCAACAACTCGGCGGGTTGCGGTGGCGGGATAAACAACTCCGATAGTAGCGACCCGACCATAGCAAATTGCAGCTTCAGCAATTGCTATGCACAGGATGGCGCCGGGATTAACAATACCAGAAGCAGCCCGATGGTGACCAACTGCACATTCAACGGCAATTCAGCAAACTATGGTGCGTTACATAATTGTGAAGGTGATCCGGCTATAACAAACTGCGTTTTCAACAATAACGTTTCAAACATTTCAGGTGGCGCAATTTATAACCACGATAGTGACCCTGATATTTCAAATTGCACTCTCAGTGCCAACTCGGGACAGTATGGTGGCGGGATATATAATGAAAGCAATAGTGATCCGAAGGTAAGCAATTGCATACTTTGGGGAAATTTGGCCCCAAATGGCCCACAGATATATAACGATGGGTCCAGTTTCGCAACAGTGACTTACTCGGATGTCCAAGGCGGCTGGGCAGGCAATATCGATATTGATCCTTTATTTGTTGATCCTGGCAGTGGCAACTACCGTTTGTCGGCTGGCTCAGACTGCATCGATGCAGGCGACAATGCAGCGGTGCCGCCGGGTGTGACAACTGACCTCGACTCCAATCCCCGCATAGTGGACGGGGATAGGGACGGTGATGCGGTCGTCGATATGGGTGCCTATGAGAATATGGTGGTGTTTGTGGAGACCTGTTGCGCGGTTAATGTTGGCATGACCAGCGCTACACTGTGTGGTAGAATTATTTATGATGGCGGAGAGGCTTGTCGGTACAGGTTCCGTTATTGTAAGGAAGGAGAGGCTGACAGTTTTACGCCCTGGTCGTCCGACAGCAAGACTGCCGGTGAATCATTCAGTCAGGATATAAGTGGTTTGAGTCCGGGTTCCCACTATTACTTCTTTGCTCAGATAAGAAACTCTGGGGGAGAGGATGCTGGAGGTCTCAAGAGTCTTACCACTCTGGATAGCCTGCTTCAGTTGGAGGCACCGAACGGCGGTAACACTATCTTAGCGGGCGGCAGATGTTTAATCTGTTGGAAGGCCGACCCAGCACTGGGCGACAGGGATGTTCTGGTCGAATATTCTACAGACAATAGCAGTTCCTGGAATACCATCGACACCGTGGCTATCGGCGACGCATGGAGAAGCTACATAGGTGGACATTATTCGTGGTACCCTCCAGCAGTGAGCTCGGATGAGTGTTTAGTACGCGTCAGCGATACGAGTGATCCGAGCATTTTCGATGTGAGCGACCGTAGATTGAGCATCGTAGCGCAGACGGTACCTGACGTAGTGGGGCAGGGGCAGGCTGATGCAGAGTCGGCAATAACTTCTGCTGGGCTTGTTGTTGGGACAATTACGTATATCTATGACAATGTTGCTGCCGCAGGAGAGGTTATGGGTCAGAATCCGGCGGCAGGCACGCCGGTCCTTGCTGGTTCTGCTGTGGACTTAGTGATATCAGCCGGCCCATTTGCTGCAGGACCACCGGCCGTTACCAGTGAATACGCTGTTAATATAGGCGCCAGCAGTGCCACGGTGAGAGGGGTAATCACTGATGATGGTGGCGGGTGCTGTCAGTACAGGTTCTGGTATCACGAGGAAGGAGGCGATCATTACGACGTTACGCCTTGGTCTTCTGAGTTCAAAACTGCCGGCGAGTCGTTCAGTCAGGATATAGACGGCTTGACGCCGGGTACGAAATATTACTTCTGGGCCCAGGCGAAGAACTCTGCGGGCGAGAGTGATCGTTGGGCTCCCAGTAAAAGTTTTGCCACTCTGGAGGGCTTGCTGCAGTTGCAAACACCAAACGGCGGCACTTTCTCGGCCGGCAGCAGATGTTTAATTTGTTGGAAGGCCGATGCGGCGGTGAGCGATGTTCTGGTTGAATACTCCACGGATAATGGCGGTTCCTGGAGTGTGATTGAAACCGTACCTAACGGCGATGCATGGAGAAGCTACAAAGGTGGATATTATTCGTGGTACCCGCCAGCAGTGAGCTCAGATGAGTGCTTGGTACGCATCAGCGATACGAGTGATGCGAGCGTTTTCGATGTGAGTGAGAACACCTTCAGTATCGTACCGTAATGGAGATGTGAGGTGTTGAATATCGAATGGCGAACAAGGAATATCGAACAGCGAAGGCCAGATCCCCCGACTCGGTCCGCCTGCGGCGGACTGCGCTCGGGATGACTCCGCAGGAAACTACGTCAGTCGCGTATTGGGTCCAGGGCAGGCACTGATTCGTCGCGCCGTCGGCAAGCTCAGGACAGGCGTGGCGGCGACAGCTAAACGGATGAGACAAAGGGCCTCCGAGAAAGCGGGGGCTTTTTGTTTTGACTGGTGGATGGGGTTTGGGTATTGTGGAAAGAAAGCTTCTGCAAAATTGCAGAACTCATTATTGTGGGAAGACGAACGGAGGATGCGCAAGGCTTGGAGCATTGAGTATTCGAGGGCTGCGGCAGAATGGATGCAGGTATCTACGAGCTTGTAGAAAAGATTTTGTGGGCGGTAAGCTTTGTGGCAATAGGCGGAGGGCTGGCGGTGATGTTCTTCTTAGTCTTTGCCCAGAGCATCTTCGGTTTGAGAACCATACATACGCAGCTCGAAAAGCTCCTTCATCAAGTTGAGCAAATGGCTGAGCAGCTACGACAAATAGCCCAGCGTCTGGGAAAAGACAAAGAGGAGCCGCCGAAGACGCCGTGAGTCTGCGATCATAACACGATACTTGCGTTCGCTCTGTAAGAGCAACTGGTCAAACTCAAGTGTTGTCAAATAGGCCTATGGCTCGGGCTAATACTTATCGTGCAGCTTTCGTCCAATCCTCCTGTCTTACAAGTACTCGCCGGAACGTTTGGGCAGCTGCTTGATACCCATGTCATCGATTATTAGCTGCTCCAAATGCTCACGACACTCGTGACAAACTTCAATATGTGCCCCAATTCTCTCAGCCTCGGCCTCTACAGACGTCTATCGTAGGCTCTTGGTTGACAGATAATAAAGTAAATTTTGGCACGGTTCAATCCTGGGTGGCAGCCTCAAGCGCAGCTTGGGGATGGCAAAGCTCCAAAACCGGCGTAACCATCCCCAAATCCTTCGGATTTGAGGCTGCCACCCACTATGGAGCCACAAATCAATCCGCCGCGGCGGACCCAGAATCTGAGCTATTTGAACCATGCCTAAATTTTCCGTAAAATTGCCGCCTGCGACATGGGGCGCTTAGTATGAGTGCATTACTTAGAAATGCTTGAGGCAGTGCGAATCTTTGAATAGAATGAGTTTTGCGCTGTCAGATAATCCGAATTTTCACAGGTATGAGCATGAGCGATGTTACGCGTATTCTGACTGCAATAGAACAAGGTAATGTAGGGGCGGTGGATGAGCTGCTTGTAGCGGTCTATGAAGAGCTGCGTCTTCTTGCGGCTCAAAAGCTATCGCGGGAGCGGCCCGGCCAGACCCTGCAGGCGACTGCTCTGGTACACGAAGCCTACATCCGGCTGGTCGGGGCGGAAGGGCGGAATTGGAAAGGCCGCAGGCATTTTTTTGCGGCGGCGGCTGAGGCGATGCGTCGGATTCTAATCGAAAACGCCCGGCGTAAACAAAGACTAAAGCAAGGCGGCGGGCAGCAGCGAGTCGGTCTTGATGATGCCGACATAGCCATCGAAGGGCCGCCAACTGATATACTTGCTCTGGATGAAGCGCTCGCTAAACTGGCCGAAGAGGACCCTGTGAAGGCCGATCTGGTTAAGCTACGCTACTTCGCAGGCTTGACGATCGAGCAGACGGCCAGGATATTGGAGATTTCCCGTGCCACGGCCGACAGATACTGGTCCTACGCCCGCGCCTGGCTTTTCCACGAGATCAACAAGGGTGAGTGAATGAGCCCTTTGTTAGTTTTTTGGTAACCGTTCACAGCGTATAAGTTGCGTTCTTGGCGTCATTGCGAGGAGTTTTGCGACGAAGCAATCTAAAATGTAACGATTTAGATTGCCATCCGCCGTAGGCGGACCAAAGGCGGACCTCGCAATGACATAAAATGGCATATTTGGCCCGTGAAGGGTTACGTTTTTTGCACGTTTTTACGTTTTTTTTCATTTTTTGTGAGGCGTTTCAGGCCTGGATGACGCACTGAACTATAGAGACTTATGACGAGGAGCTAAATCGTGATTGCTGAACCAAACAAGATTGAAGCGATATACAACGCGGCCCTTGAGAAGGGCAGCGAGGCAGAGCGATCTGCCTATTTAGACGCTGCTTGCGGCGATGAGCCTGTTTTACGTGCCCGTGTCGACGCGCTGCTGAAGGCCCATGCCGAAGCCGGCGATTTCCTTGAAGTTCCAGCTTTAGCCCGCGGTGCTACTTTGGACCAACCTGGTCAGATTGAAGGGCCCGGCACGATGATTGGTCGATACGAGCTGCTGGAGCTTATCGGTGAAGGCGGCATGGGCTTGGTCTATTTAGCTGAGCAGAAGGAACCGGTCAGACGTAGAGTTGCGTTGAAGATTGTTAAACTTGGCATGGACACAAAACAGGTTGTTGCCCGTTTTGAAGCCGAGCGCCAAACTTTGGCCATTTTGGAGCACCCCAATATTGCCCATGTATTCGACGCCGGAACGACTGAAACCGGCCGACCCTACTTTGTCATGGAATACGTAGAGGGTATGTCCATCACCAAGTATTGCGATGAGCAGAAGCTGAGCATTGAGGAAAGACTTGAACTTTTCCGACAGGTCTGTGAGGGCGTTCATTACGCACATCAGAAAGGAATCATCCACCGGGACATCAAGCCATCAAACATCTTAGTATCTATTCACGGCGATAAGGCAGTGCCAAAGATTATCGATTTTGGGATAGCCAAAGCCATCACACAGCCACTGGTCGAGAAGACATCTTACACTGAGCAGGGCCAGTTGCTGGGCACACCCGAGTATATGAGCCCTGAACAGGCTGAGATGGCCTACCAGGACATCGACACCCGCTCGGACATATACTCGTTAGGTGTGCTACTTTATGAGCTACTGGCCGGCGTACCGCCGTTCGATGCCAAGAGACTTCGCGAAGGTGGGATTGACCACATTCAACAGGTAATATGCCAAGAGGAGCCAAGAACACCAAGCGCCCAACTGACGAGCTTAGGCGATAAGGCCAAAGCAGTAGCGGAAAGCCGTAGAACACAGATCATCACATTAACCAGACGTCTTCACAGAGAATTGGAGTGGATCCCCATGAAAGCGATGCGAAAAGATCGAACGAGAAGATACCGCTCGGCCTCTGAGCTGGCCGACGACATTCAGAACTACCTTACTGGCGCCCCTCTGATCGCCGGGCCTGAGTCCACTGTGTACAGAGCCAGAAAGTTTGTGCGAAAACACGCCGGCTCAGTGGCGACCGCCGCACTTCTGGCGGTAATAATAGTATTGGGCTTAGTCGTCAGTACGGCGTTGTCCTTCAGGGCTGAGAACGCCCGCAAGCAAGAGGTTGCTGCTCGCACACAGGCTGAGCAAGCAGAAAAGGTCGCAGAGAAACAGCGTGAGCTTGCCGAAAAACAGCGTGAGCTCGCAGAAGAACAAAGCTGGCTGGCTGAAGAGCAGCGCAAGATTGCGGAAGAGCAGGCCGACAAATATCGCAATCTGTCCTACATCCATAGTGTTGCGTTGGCCGATGCAAAATACCGCGAAGGAACTGTACGTGGTACCCGGCAATTACTAAAGTCCTGTCCTGAGGATCTAAGGAATTGGGAATGGTATCGGCTTAACTATGTTTTGGATGAGGCCATCATCACCTTTGGTCACGACGGGAAAGGTGCGCTTGCGATTGCATTCAGCCCCGATGGCAAACGTATTGCTACAGGCTACGTGACTATAACGATATGGGACGCCGCAACTGGAACAGAAATACGCACACTCAAGGGGCATGAGGCGGCAGTTGTGTCCCTTGCGTTCACCCCGGACGGCGAGAGGATTATCTCGGGTAGTATGGATCGTCTGGTCAAAGTCTGGGATGTGAACAGCGGTGAGGAGCTTATGAGTCTTAAAGGTCATGAGACCCGAAAAGGATGGAAAGGAATCGCTTCCGTTGACCTTAGCACGGATGGCAAGCGGATCGTGTCGATAGATTACGACGGTACAATCAAAGTCTGGGATGCAGATAGTGGAGAGGAGCTACTCACAATCCATGCAATCTTAAGGAAGGGAGAGTATGGCCGATCGGTGGCGATCAGTCCAGACAGTAAACGGATTATTGCTGGCAGGAACACCAAAAGAGTCCATGAGTGGGATGCTGCAACCGGTGAGAAACTAAGAACCTTCAGCACGCAAGATCAATCCGTCTTTATCGTCGAATACAGCCCCGACGGTAAGCAAATTGCCATGGGATGTGGCAGCGGTATGATCAAAATCGTGGACACGGAAACGGAAAAAGAGACTATACTCACAGAGGGTAAAGGGTGGGAACGTAGCTTGGTTGTGTCACTTGCCTTCAGCCCGGATGGCAAACGGCTCGTCTCCGGCGGTTATGATCGGATGGTCAGGGTCTGGGATACAAACACAGGTAAAGAATTGACGACACTGTCCGGCCACCCTGCTGGCATCTCTCATGTCGTTTTCAGCCCGGACGGTCAACGCATTGCGTCAACCGCTTATGGAGGGCAGAGCAGAGTCTGGGGTTTCGACATAGACAGAGAGAGGACTGTTCTCAGGGGCCATAAAAATGGAGTCTGGGAACTTGCCTTTAGTCCGGACGGCAGGCGACTTGTTTCAGGGAGTGCAGACAAGACGGTCAAGGTGTGGGATGTGTCGGCGGCTAAGGAAATCATGACCCTCAGTGGGCACGAAGATGTGGTCTGGGC
>Ga0114930_10001154_pt1 | contig 25913 bp, 23 predicted proteins | sample AnhtaG_FD_87300 | JGI IMG/M metagenome (GOLD analysis project Ga0114930, IMG submission 87300) | Deep subsurface microbial communities from Anholt, Denmark to uncover new lineages of life (NeLLi) - Anholt_01485 metaG | ecosystem: Environmental > Aquatic > Marine > Oceanic > Sediment | place... | reverse complement strand
CGTATCCTGAATACTTTGCGCAAGCAAAGGCGTGTATGAGTTATCTTTGCTTATTGGATAAGGTAGAGTTCAACCTTTCTGTAGGTGAATCGATGTCGTTATTGTTTACAGACTGGGTAACACAGGAAGAAATAGAAAAGAAAATCGAGTTACTCGAGAATAAAATTATATTTGGTGATATCTATGTTCATCATATTGGCTCATAGTCTTGCGGATGCCTTCTATACCTGTGGCCTGTTTCATTTTACAAAGAAGCTATGAGTCTTAACCCGTTCCTTCTTCTGGATAGCCTAAAAAGCAAAGTAACATCTTTACCCTATCTTTATAGGGACAACTTAGTTTCTTCACTTTTCTCTTTACATGTAGCAGAACAATATTGGTTTAGGAAGATATGGCCATAAACTTGATCCTGAGGGAACAAAAAAAGCCTGCGGAGAACTTTCTCGTATTTTAGCAGTCAATGAAAATTTATACTTTTCAGTCCCTGTTGGAAAGCAGAAAACATATTTCAATGCACATAGAGTACATTCTCCGAGAACAATTATTGAATATTTCAAAGGCTTGAAACTAAACGAGCTATCTGGAGTAACAGATTCAGGGCAATTCATAGAGAATAGCGATATTGATATTTTGGAAAAATCAAATTATGCTTGTGGATTATTTTGGTTTAGGAAATGAGAAATATATTTTATAAGTTAAAGAAATCAGGTAAAAATATAGTTATGAAAGTTATTAAACATGTCTCAATGGGAAGACGCGTTTCTCAACCACTATGGGAGTGGTTGCATAAGTTATCCCTGGAAGGTATGAACATCGGTAGTGGCTCTAATGTTCGTGATAGCGGTGAGCTGTGGGTGATAGACTATCTTGGCAGATACTCATCAAAGAATAGACAAGCAATCATTTTTGATGTTGGTGCTAATATTGGGAGTTATTCATCCGCAGTAATTTCCCGGTTGGGGAAGACAGTTAGGCTCTACTGTTTCGAACCTTCAAAAAAGGCATTTGAGCTTTTAACTAGTAATTTAACTGAGTATGAAAACGTGAACTGTTTTAATTTTGGATTTGGGGATAAGGAGGAATTTGTCACGTTGTACTCCAATGCAGAAGGGTCTGGTTTAGCGTCGATCTATAACCGCCGCCTTGATCATTTTGGTATTAGCATGAAACAGACAGAACAAATTTGCATTAGAACATTGAATAATTTCTGTAGAGATAATGAGATTGAATATATTAACTTGCTTAAGCTGGATGTTGAAGGTCATGAATTGAAAGTTTTAAATGGAGCTCATAATTTAATAGATTCAAATTCTATTGACTTCATTCAGTTTGAGTTTGGTGGTTGCAACATAGATTCAAGAACCTATTTTCAAGATTTCTTTTACTTGCTGAATCCGTACTGTAAAATTTATAGAGTTCTAAAGGATGGAATCGCCCCCATAGAACATTATAAAGAGACATACGAAATTTTTCTAACAACTAATTATTTAGCAATATCAAGGAAAATATGTGATCCTGGGAACAAATGTTAGATTATAAAAAATATTCAAGATTTAGCATTAGAAGAATAATAGTCAGATTTATATTTTAATTTGAAAGTATAGCAAGATACGGAGCTTATTTTTGGTTGAATGTTAAGAGAGTATGGAAATATTCAAATGATTTCAATTATTGTTCCTACATATAATAGAGCTGATCTATTACCTCAGGCTGTAGAAAGTGTTATGAAGCAAACCTATTCAAATTGGGAGCTTCTCATTGTTGATGATGGTTCAACGGATAATACAGAGCAGGCTTTACAGAAATATCTTTCAAATAAGATTCGGTATGTTAAGTGTCCGCATTCGGGTCTTCCTGCGATAGTACGTAATGTTGGCATTCGGGAAGCACGTGGCAAATGGATTGCTTTTTTAGATAGTGATGATGTGTGGCTGCCAGAGAAATTAGAGAGGCAAATACAAATCATCCGCAATAGACCAGATGTTAGCTTGGTTTGCACAAATACTTACAGAAAGACAAACGATGATGAAATGAAAGAATACTTTTCTATCCCGGATAAAAAAGCATCTATATATCTTGAGAGTCTTCTTTTAGAGAATTTTGTTGTCACTTCAACTGTCCTTGTCAGCAAAGATTGTTTGTTAGGAATGGGAGGTTACAACGAGTCCCCAGATTTCCAAGCTGTTGAAGATTATGACCTTTGGCTCCGTTTATCAATGAATCATAAGATAGAATATCTCTCCGAACCATTAGTGATTTATCGCGATGTGCCTAAGGAAAGTATTCGGGGTTCTCAGTCAAGATTGGCATACTGGAAAGGGATTTTAAAGATCTACCGCAATCTTAAGAAGGTTAGAGTGCAGCAGGGATTACAGGAAAATCGTTTATTAGAAACTCGTATTTTTTCAACCAAAAAGGAAATACTCAAAATTTATATCAAATGGGAAAGCCCATTTTGGAAATTAATCCGAAGCTCTTTCAGATTTATGAGAAGAGTCTTTTTATGGAACGAAGATTTGGCAGTAAATCCTTCTCTCGAGATCGATTCTTCCAACGGGATTGGAAGGCTATCATCAGATGACTTGTATAAGTATGTCAAGGACCATCACGGAAAAGTCAAGCTTCATCTGGGTTGTGGAGAAACCTATTTTAAGGGTTATATCAATATCGATTTTTCGTCACCCTCGCATACCGTACAAATTAATTCACCTGCGGATTATTATGGTGACATTCGTAAATTAGCTTTTCCGTCTTTTTCTATAGCCGAAATTAGGTTACATCATGTTTTTGAACATTTTGATCGCCCCACTGTTTTTAAGTTGTTAGTTGCTTGGCATACCTGGTTGATCGAGAAGGGGCAGATAATAATCGAAGTTCCGGACTTTAATCATTGCGCCAGAAGAATCCTTAATCCATTCATTTCTTGGAATAATAAAGCTAGCACTATGAGGCATTTATTTGGATATCATGAAGCCAATTGGGCATATCATTTGGAAGGTTGGAATAGACAGCGCTTCAAACATACTCTTGACATACTGGGCTTTGGAGCAATCCGCTTTTATTATAGTAAATGGAAGTCATGTTACAACTTAACTGTAAAAGCAAGAAAACTTATCAATCTTTCTAAAGATGAGTTGGGGAAAAGAGCGATTTGTCTACTCAGAGAATCGTTAGTGGATAATTCTTTGTCGGAAAAGAGAATATTTGAGGTTTGGAAAAGAGAACTATTGAGATGAAAATCCTTCATACGGTTGAATTCTATCATCCATCAGTCGGCGGTGCTCAGGAGGTCGTAAGGCAGCTCTCGGAACGGTTGGTCCGATTGGGTCATGATGTAACAGTGGCAACAACACAATTGCCAGATAGGGATTTTACAGTTTTGAACGGTGTCAAAATTAAAGAATTTAACATTTCTGGAAACACTGTTAAAGGGTTTTCAGGCAAAGTCGATCGTTACCAAAAGTTTCTCCTTAAATCCGATTTTGACATAATAATGAATTATGCCGCACAGCAATGGGCTACTGACCTGATGTTACCAATATTGGATAAAATCTTCACTAAAAAAGTTTTTGTACCCTGCGGTTTTTCCGGACTATATTTTCCAGAATATGGTGAGTATTTTGAACAAATGAAGACTTGGCTTAAGCGGTACGACGCTTGTGTTTATTCATCAAATGATTATAGAGATATAAACTTTGCTCGGAAGTATGGAGCTGATAATAGTGTGCTCATCCCAAATGGCGCTGGAGAGGATGAGTTTGATCAAAAACCAGATATTGATATAAGAGTACAACTCGAAATTCCACCCGGTCATTTCCTAATTTTACATGTAGGCTCACATACAGGCATCAAAGGGCATAAAGAAGCAATTCGGATTTTTAAGAAGGTAAAAATAAAACACACCACTTTTTTAATAGTCGCTAATAATTTTGGTGGTGGTTGTGCTGGAAGTTGCTTTAGAGCCGAAAAATTCCATAGATGGAATCCTTATTCAAAATTGTCCGATAAAAGGATCTTAATAAAATCATTATCGAGAAAAGAAACTGTGGCTGCATATCATGAAGCAGACCTTTTTCTTTTTCCATCTAACATAGAATGTTCTCCTATTGTTTTATTTGAAGCCATGGCTTCAAAAACGCCTTTTTTAACAACAGATGTTGGCAATGCAAAGGAGATTATTGAATGGTCAAATGGTGGTGAATTGTTGCCAACATTGAAGTTTGCAAATGGATACGTTAAGGCAAATGTGAATGCATCCGTTGGTGTTTTTCAACGGCTTTTCTACGACTGTCAAAAGAAGCAAGAAATAGCAAGTGATGGGTATGAAAAATGGAAAACATGGTTTACTTGGGAAAAAATTACAAAACAATACGAAAACTTATACATAAAGCTCTTAAACAATAATAAGGAAGGGTGAAATATGAGGGGAATATTTCAAAGAGTCTTAAGATTTATCAATTATAAGCCCAATAAAAAATATAATGTGAAAACCGTTCTAAAAGAGGGATCCGTATTTGAAGCCGATTGTTGGATTTTAAGTGAAATTTTGTTAGATAGAGTAATTCCCAAAATTGGGATTCATCCTTATCCATTGAACGAGCAGATGCTAATGGGAGCCGCTGTAGCATTTGTTCAGCCAAAAATTATCATTGAGTGGGGGACGCATGTTGGAAAATCTGCAAGGCTCTTCTGGGAGGTTAAAGAAGCTTTAGGCTTAAATTGTCAAATTTTTACAATAGACTTAATGAATCCCGATCATCCAGAATTTCCCGGCGCGGCTCGAGGCAGATATCTTTCTAATACAAAAGTAAAGCAGATTGTTGGAGATGGAGCAGAAATTGCTAATAAGCTACTTGAAAATTCTTTGGAACCCGACCCTGTACTGGTTTATGTTGATGGAGAACATTCACGCGAAGCCGTTAAACGAGATCTTGCCATATGGGACAAGCTATCATCGGGATCTGGAATATTGGCACACGATGTATTTTATCAAATACCATCAAGTTACAATATAGGACCATGGCAGTCAGTTCAAGAGCTTTTGCAAGAACAAAAGTCAAATATATCTCAAGTACAATGGCAACTTTTAGGGTTACCGGGAATGGTATTTGTGAGTAAAAAATAATAAGGACGATCATGAGAATCTTCTACGCCTCCGATCATACCCCTAATGCTTCTATGCCCTCATCCCGATTATGGTACTATAACCTGTATTTGCCATTGGTGGATCTGGGTCACGACGTTGTGCTTTTTCAATATAACCTGACACCTCATTTTTGCAATCTTGACCCAGCCGATCCCCGCCAAAAAGCGTTCATTGAGGAAAACCGGCCAAAACTGGAGCAGGCACTGCTGAAGCAGATAAAAGAGGCGCATCGCCAGAAGCCTATTGACCTATTCTTCAGCTACTTCTACTCGGCCTGTTGTCGACCAGAGATTATTCGCGAAATTAGGTCTATGGGCATAATGACGATAAATTGGTACTGTAACGCCTCCTATCAATTTCATTTAATTAGTGAAATTGCTCCTGCTTACGACTATTGCTTGGTTCCAGAAAAGTTTCGGTTAGACGACTACCGTCGTATCGGTGCAAATCCTATTTATTGCCAGGAAGCAGCTAATCCAAATATTTATAAGCCTTATTCTGTTCCTCAAGAATATGATGTAACATTTGTAGGGCAAAGGTACGGCGATCGTCCTGAATATGTTCGTTACCTCTTAGATAAAGGCATTGATGTGCGAGTATGGGGCCTGGGTTGGTGCTCCAAGCCAGTTGGCATCTTCTCTAAAAATGATATTTTTCTTTGGAGAAAGCTGGCTAAGCTTAGAACGCTTTATGGATGGAAAATGGCAGCACATAAGCTTTATCAATCTGTCTCCAAACATCTCGGCAGGCAGCACAATGACCCTCAAATTCCCTCGGAAATATGCGGTCCTCCTTTGAGTGATGAAGATTTGATAAAGATGTATAGTCGTAGCCGGATCAGTGTAGGATTCTCCTCCTGTGGTGAGACTCACCGCTCAGGTAAACGCATACTTCAGGTTCGATTGAGGGATTTCGAAGCCCCTATGAGTGGTGCTTTTTACATGGTTGAGTATATAAAGGAATTAGAGGAGCTTTTTGAAGTTGGTAAGGAAATAGTATGCTACTATGATAAAGCCGATTTAGTTGAGAAGATTAGATACTACCTGTCTCATGACAACGAGCGTGAAGAAATTCGTCGGGCTGGATATCTACGGGCAAAGAATGATCATTCCTGGCAAAAACGATTCACTGATATCTTCAAACAGGTTGGGTTAGTCTGAATTAGGATATTGGAATAAAAGGAGGCTCTTGGTGCCAAAAGTTAGTGTAATTATTCCAACGTATCAGTATGCCCATTTTGTCGGACAAGCCGTTGAGAGTGTGTTGGCGCAGACCTATAAGAATTATGAAATTATCCTGGTCGATGACGGCTCCACTGATAATACGTCTGAAGTCCTTTCTAATTTTGGTGACCAAATCTCTGTTATTTATCATCGGGAGAATAGAGGCTTGTCAGCGGCGCGCAATGCAGGTATTCGAGTTTCCAAGGGAAAGTATGTAGCCTTTTTGGATGCTGATGATGTGTGGATGCCTAACAAATTAAGGTTACAAGTAAAACTGCTTGATCAGAATTCCGATGTTGGTTTAGTATTTTCAGATATGACTTACTTTGGTAAGAGGTGTGGGAGCAAGAAAAGAGCGTTCCAAGAAGTTTCGCCATCTTCAGGAAAGGTATTTAAAGATTTATTTGTAAAAGACTTTATTCCAATGCCTACAGTTATAGTTCGGAAGATATGCTTTGAAAAAGTGGGGCTGTTTGACGAGTCATTGACATCATGCGAAGATCATGATATGTGGGTACGGATAGCAAAATTCTTTAAAGTGGATTATGTAGATGCTCCATTAGCAAAGTACAGATTACATGAGAGAAATATGAGTAAAAAAAGGGAGAAAATGTTGATACAGTTCATTAGGGTTCAAGAGAAAACCTTGAAGTCGAATCCGTATCTTTTGAGTGAAGTTGGTTCAACAATATTGAATAGATGTTACAAAAACTTAGGTAAGTTTTATCTAGGTATCGGCGAACGAAAGAAAGCTAGAAGGCATTTTTTGCGCTATGTCAAGCTTTATCCTTACAACTTATCTACTTGTTTTTTTTTACTATTGACTTTTCTCCCCTCGTTGATATTAGTTTGGTTGAAGAAATGGAAAGATAAAATTGGAGTGAACCCCTAAAGTTGAACAAAATGGGGTAGTGTCAAGATGACGGCCTGTTACCAAATGGTATAGCTAACTTTTACAGGAAAATAGTCTTAGAAAAGGTCTTTCTCTTGTAATCATTAAATAGAAGCTAATTTCTATCTTTCACATAACTCAAAGATGCCAATAGTTATATGTGAAATCTGTGATTTTAAGATTAATCTTTTCCCATTTATGTAAACCATTGTTAATAGAGAGTTGATTTACTATAGGGCCATTTGTCCCTGTAGTCAAGATCATTGATAGATGAGCTCGTATGACCTCGTGAGGTTGATTCCAAAGGAATAGGTTGAAATCTTAGGTCTAGTACTGTTTTCTTGGAAGCACAATAGTTTTTTCCGAAGTTTGTTTATAGGCGTTTTAGTAAAGAGCAAATAAAATCAGGTTTCTTTGATCTTTCTCAGCATCCTTTTGAACTTTAAAGAATGACCCATAGGGTAACCCTTCTCGTAGAGAAAGCAGTGGAGCATCTCATGCTTGAGAGTATCTTCAAGGTTCTGCCAGTCTCTTTTCTCCAGATAGTAAAGGGATATTCTAATGAGCTTTTTCTTGGGATAAGCTCTACCTAGAAGTCTTTTAAAGCGTCTGCTTAACCCGATTCTGTAACCTGCTAGAGCACCTTCAAAGTGAGCTTTATTTAACTTATCAAATGTTTCCTGAAGGAGTTCTAGTTTATGGGCTCTCTTCTTATCTATTTTCTTGAGAGGCCGCTGGTACGCTATAGACAAACAGCTTCTAGGAGGCATAGGAAGACGGAATTGATGAAAAAAGCGCGAATATACGTTCTAAAAAAAGCTTTTTCCGATTCTCGATTACTTTCAGAGATCATTGACCTAAAAGATCATGCTTATAGTAGTGCACACTTTGATATTGGTATAGGTTATTATGCCAGTCGCAAAATGAGAAAGGCAAGAAAAGAGTTCATGCAAGCAATTAAGCTATATCCTTACCAGGTTAAGCCCTGTCTTTACTTTGTTAAATGTCTTCTCGGAAGTAAACTTATCTTCTTATTGGCTGATTCTAAAAATAAAATTCTATCTTTTTTACGGAAAACGAAATGTCTCAGACCTCATGAAACTCAAAAAATACCAGCATTAAGAAGGTTGATCAGAAAGTTAAAAGGTAAAGATCCAGATTATATTTATGGAGGTCCTTAATTTTTATGAAGATAGTCATTCTTACTCGTAACCTTGTTGGCTTTGGTGGCGTTCCATATAGTTTAAAATATATTTCTACAGAGTGGAAAAAGCAGAATCTGCAACATAGAGCAAAGCTAAATTATATAGTGCTGGAAGATGCGAATAAAGAATTATTGGAAGAGATTAAAAATAATTCAGTTGATGTTACATATTTTGGTACCCATGAGAGAATTAAACAGTTTTTTAAGATTTATAAAATTTTAAGAAAACATAACTATGATTATATTGTTTGCACCTGTTTTAGGACCTATACGTTTGCAAAAATAGCAGTACCGTTTGGTAAGGTTATAATGTGGTTTCATGGTAATGGTTATTTAAATACGTTTTTTAAAAGAGCCTTTTTTAATATAACTAATAATACAACATCATTGGTAACTTCATACTATACTGCCAAAGGGAATAATGTTAAGAATTACAAGATTATTTATAATGGCGTTGATGATAATTTTTTGAAAATGGATTCTTCTGACTTTTATACAAGGTTTGATATTCCTAAAAATGCTGTTGTAATCGGTTTTATTGCTCGCTGGCATTACTGTAAGAACCATATAACATTAGTGAAAGCATTTAACTTAATTGCGGAAAAATATAAAGATACTTATTTGGTTTGTATTGGAAAACATTCTGAGTTAACAAAGAAAGCCTGGAAGGAGGTGAAGTATAGAGAAAGAATAAGATTTCAGGATACAATAACCTATGCCTCAAGGTATTTAAAATATTTTGATATATATGTCCACCCTTCTTATGAAGAGGGATGCCCAAATGCCGTAATTGAAGCAATGTATGCAGGTTGTCCCATTGTGACTGCCAATGCAGCTTCTTTACCAGAATTAATAGAAGATAATGTTAATGGTATTTTGTATGAGAATGCGACTTCTTCAGTTAATTGTTTTCATGCTGTCGAGAAAGTACTTAATAATAAAAATTTAGCAAAAAATTTATCTTGTACAGCAGAAAAGAAAGCAAATAGTTGTTTCTCATCAAGAGTTTTTGCCAAGAAATTTCTAGGAGCTTTGGAATAATGATAATACGAATGCCAAAACGTGAAGTATTAAATTACACTTTTGTAATATTGCTAAGTATTTTCTTGGGAAGTTTGTGCGTCTATTTTCCCTTATATTATATACTACCAATAGCAATAATTCCCGTACTATTTTTATTCCAAATTAACCATAAGTATTTCTTGCTTCTCTTACTTATTCTTGGGTTTGTGCTTTTTGCTCGGGGCTTTGCACATCTGGGAGTAGAAATTGGCGGATTACCATTATATATTACCGAGGCGGCTCTTTTTGCTACTTTGGCAATTTTGCTTCTGGATAAGTTTGTTGGAGGAGATAAGGTTAATTATCTAAAGAATATTCCCTTAAAAAAGGAGTTTGTTTTTTTCTATTTAATTGGCTTTATTGCTTTAGTTAGAGGTTTTATCTACTACACACCCGTTCTTACCCTTCGTCATTCGGCGCTGTTTTATTACTCGATTTTTTATTTCTTAATGCCCATTCTTTTTAGTAACCTGAGGCGAATTGAATTACTGTTTAAGTTGTTTTTCATAGCTTCCATTGTTGTCCCAGTGGCTATCTTACTTAAGATAACCCCTCAGCTTAACGTCTATGGCGGGCTTGGGGGCTTTAACTACTTATACCTATCTTTAGCTGTGATAGTTGAGTCTTTCTATTTTACTTCTTTAAAGAGAAGAGTATACAAGATCTTACTTCTTCTAGTTATCTTTCTACAATTATTGGTCATTTTGACGGGGACGGTTCGGGGGGCCTGGATTGCTCTTTTGGTATCAATGCTTTTCTTTCTATATGTTTCTTCAAAAATGGGTAAGTTGAAGAGAAAAATGAGGAAACTTTTCCTTTTAGCTATCCTGGGGGGGATAATCCTGGTAATTTTTACTGCTTCAATTAAACCTGTATCTTTTGATAAGGTTAAGACTGACGTAGTTTCTACCGTCTTTTTTTACCGTATGCAGAGTGTATCGGCCAATAATGTTTGGTGGAGATTATTTATCTGGAGAGACATGCTAAGAGGGCTCTCTAAGAAGCCATTATTTGGATGGGGTTTTGGAAGGCCTTTTCGTTCACCCACTCTTGAAGCACTGGGATGGGAACACGGTGAAAAAGAAGGGTGGATCGACCCCCATAATTCACATTTAAATATTGCCTATAAGGCAGGGATAATCGGCTATTTGGTTTTTTTATTAATTGTGGTAAGATTTTTCAAAAGAACAATGCGGTTTTTGCTTGGTATGCGTGGAGATAATAAAACCAAATTATATATTGGGGCGCTTCTGACTTGTTCTGTCAACGTTTTAGTACTTTCCTTTTTTGAGGTAGTTTTAGAGGGACCTTATATGGGTTCTTTTTTGTGGATTACAATGGGATTAATAGTAGCGTTGGAAAGTGTCTACAGGAAGAAAGAGGCAGATATGGGGAGAATTCTATGAATCTAAAAAAAGAATTAAAACAAGTGGTTACGGATATAGAAAAAGTTTTTCCTTTTGATAATTACATTAGTGCAAACACTTACCATGAGATGTATGCCATTTTGCATGAACTCAGAAAGTTTTTATCTGAATTTGAACAAAAACGGTTACTTGATATTGGCAGTGGTCCAATGGACAAAACAGGCATTTTCCAGATGATGGGATTTCGATGTCATGCAGTAGACGACCTAAATGACCCTTGGCACCAACGGAATGGTAACATTAGAAAGATTAAGGAATACGCAAAACGTCTTAATATCAACTTCTATCATCAAAGATTGGGAGATTATACCATTCCATTCGAAGCTAGTAGTTTTGACGTAGTGTGTTCGTTCGCAGTAATTGAACATCTACACGAATCTCCACGCGGCTTACTTAATTCTATGGGTAATTGTGCGCGACCAGGTGGATTGATAGTCATTACTATGCCGAATTCAGTACATCTGAAGAAAAGACTCTCAGTCTTGTTGGGCAGTTCAAACTATCCGCCAGTTGAGATGTTTTACCATTCTATTGGTACTTGGCGTGGACATGTCAGAGAATATACCTTGGACGAGACTGTTTACATATGCAAAGAATCAGGTTTTAAAGTCCTTTCAAGTACAACCTTTGAATGCATAGCATACGACAAATTAAACTTCCCGTTACGGCATTTGTACTTGTTATTAGGAAGTATTGTTTCAACTTTGAGGAGTAGTCACTTAGTTATATGTAAGAAACCAGAAGATTGGAAACCTGTAAAAGATTCCCCAGAAGCTTATCGAAAAGCTTTGGCAAGAGGGGTACCGAAAGGCGTTGCCTAACAAGGCGCTCCACCTGACCGCTATTCCGCTGCGCTTCATAGCGGCAGGTGAGCTTTATCGTTATACCTATTAATCATTGAATTTAATTTACTTAGTAATAATTGATAGAGGTGGTTCAAGAACTCAGTTTTTCTACTAAAAAGCAGATAGAAGATCAGTAAATAAGAGGTAAGTTAGGGGAGAAAAGGTAGAATTTGGAGAAAGGGGTTCTTAAACTACCTCAAGTTAGATTCAAAGGATGATAGAAAGAGTTTATTTACAAAGGTTGAAGTTCAAAGGATTAGGATAGAAATGAGAACGAAAATTTTAATTATTGGTGCTCTTCCGCCTCCTTATCATGGGGTAACAGTTTTCAATTATAACTTACTCAATTCAAAATTAGGAGATCATTATGATATAATCCATCTAGATACTTCTGACAAGCGAAGTCTTGACAACTTGGGTAAGATGGAACCTATGAACATAGTTCTTGGAATAAAGGCTCTAATGGAGTTAATTATCTTATGTTTGAGGAAGGATCCGGATTTGATATACCTACCAATCTCTGAAAACAAAGCCTATCTCCGTGACGGTTTATTTATTCTTTTTGCAAAATTATTTAGTGGTAGAAAAAAAGTAATTGCTCATGCCCATGGTAGTTATTTCAGAAATTATTATAATCGGACCAACTGGTTTATGAAGCGGTTTGTTGATTTTACAATTAGAAAAGTTGATACTATCGTAGTACTCGGCAATCGCCTTAAATATATATATGAAGGATGGGTAAAAAACATTGAGGTGGTACCAAATGGGATCTGCCTAAATCCAAATCTACGGGGAAAGTTTAAGCGAAAAAGAAATGATTTAATCATATCTTTCCTAGGTAATCTATCTAAAAATAAAGGGATTTTAGATGTAATAACTGCAATGAAGATAGTTATTGAAAAATATCCTAATATACAATGCAAGATTGCTGGCGAGTGGTTAAAACAAAAATCTAATACAAAAGAAGTAGCTTTCCGTTTTATTAAGGAAAATCGTCTTGAAGACATGATAGATTTTGTGGGTAGGGTTTTAGGTAAAGAGAAGGAACAATTTTTGGTACATTCGGACATTTTTGTTTCCCCTTCCCATGTTGAGGCTCAGGGGATTGTGAATATTGAAGCAATGGCTTGTGGATGTCCCGTTATTTCTACTAAAGTTGGCACTATTTCCGAGACTGTTATCAACGGCAAAACAGGAATTTTAGTGGAGAAAAAAAATCCTAAGGCCATTGCCGAAGCCATTATAAAACTTATTGAGGACCCAGAACTCAGGGTGAAAATGGGAATGGCTGGGAGAAAAAGGTATGAGCAATACTATACTCAAGAAAAAAATATTGAAAATATGATTAAGGTATTTGAGCATACTCTAAAAAGAGAAAACGCATGAAAAATGATATTGTTCATGTATATAGACAAGAAAAACCGTCTTATAGTCATGACGAGGTAAAAGAGGGAATCAAGATATTACTTTGATACTGGTTGGGTAAATCCGGTTTTGTTACTCTTTAGAAACAGAGGCGTTTTATGAGTACTTATATAAAAACTAAGTCAGAGGATTTTGTTGAGCTTTCATTGAGTCATTATCAGAATTTTGAGAAACAAAGATATAAAAATAAATTTAGAAAGGCTATTTTTTTCTTGTTGAACGAAGGATTTAGACAAACATTGAGAAAAATTTTGTCTGTGCGACTAAAGAGGAAGATTATATCAGCACAAAAAGTAGTAGCATGTCAATTCGTCTTAAATAATATCCGTTATATAGGTATCGGAAGACAGCTATGCAGGGATAAATGGAAGAAATTCCACCCTAAACTAATTTTTAGAATACGTGACAAATCTAAATTTAATCTAAGGGAACTCAAATTCGATAGAAATACTTTATTGAAGATTTCGTCTTTCTTGCCGGTTGACGAATGTCCGTTCGATGATGATTTACCTTCAATAATAATCTCTCAGAATCCCAAATTGGAGCTTGCTGATTTTGTCTTTAGGGAAAATTATCTTTGGAAGCCTAAAAAAAATATTAATAGAAATTCCAAGCAAGTTTTTATATATGGTTTTGGAAGTCATTCGTATAGTTATGTTGTGGAACATTTTAGGAACAACATAAATTCTGTAATTGATTATAATAGAGATATACTTTCTTCGTTTACTAAAGCGCACAAAGTTTCATTTTTTGAGGATTTCAGAGATTCCTTGTCTCTTTATCATGATATAGAGAAACCTATAGCGCTGATATCTACATATCATTCTTCACATTTTAAAATAGCCAAGGAACTTTTTTATACCAATGCAAATGGTAAAATTTTTATCGAAAAGCCACTCGTTGTTAAATTCGCTGACGCACTGGAGTTAATAGGTCTTAGAAAGAAGGGGCTTTGGTTTGATACCGGTTATAATAGACGATACATTGGTTGGAATAGATATATAAGGTCAATATTAATGAGTAGTCCTCGATCTCCTAAAATTATTAATATGTCGATTAAAGAGGTGCTTATACCGCGTACTCACTGGTACTATTGGGCAAATCAGGGAACGCGTGTTACAGGGAATTTATGTCATTGGATTGACTTGTCCTATTTTTGGCTCAAATGTAAACCTTGTGAAATGTCACTATCAGGCTCAAATGATTCAGTGAGTTTAAACATCTTATTTGAAGACGGTTCACTTGTAAATATTGTAGCGTCAGATCAGGGTAACAATTTAAGAGGAGTGCAAGAGAGAGTAGAAGTCAGAACTGAGGATAAAACGATTTTTATTGATGACTATAAGAAAATGATCATTCATGAGGGAGGGAGAACCTTTATTAAGAGAAAACTTTTAAGGGACAAGGGGCATAATCAGATGTATAAGGAATTTTTAAATGCAACAAAAACAGATAGAAAAGCTTTATATGAGAATGACGATGTCTTTTGGGTTTCATATCTAACAGAAAAAGCATCTCAAATGCTTATTAACAAAGAAAAGTACGTTAAAATAGATGTGGATTATGAGAGAGAAAATTCCAATTTGCTTAAGTAGAACGTTCGTTCAGTTGTGATGAGTAGTATATTTTAAAAACACATGAAAATAGTTAAGGAAAATAACTTTGAACTATCAAAATCCTGGATTTAAGCAATGAAACAGTTAATTCAGAACTACAAAACGGGTGAGGTAGAACTCGAAGAAGTACCGATAGCGACAGTAGGACTTGGTAGTGCGTTGGTTCAAAGTAGTTATTCTTTGAAAAAAAGTTGATGTCAGAATTTAAAAGTGTGAGTTTATGATGAGCTCGTCATGGTATCCTTCGGAGCAATATCAAAAGGTTGCAAAAGCGAACCTTTTAGCATATGCTAAGAACGCTGAAAGCTATGATAGGATGGAAACCTGTGTTGTCTCTCATCGGTGTCAACTGATGTTAGAGAGAGATATTGACGAAATTCTGCATATGCTCCATTCTAGTATTGATAAAGATATTTATGCGCTTGATGCATGTGGGGGTTCAGGGAACGTAGCACTCAAATTACTTGAGAGGGGAGTTAAGGTAGTGCTATGTGATATTTCCTTAGAACTAATTGAAATATTCAAGTCCAAGTGCAGAGATAGAGGTTTATCTGCTGAGCCCATCTGCCACGAAATAGGTTATTTTCTTTCAACAACTGATAAGAAGTTTGACCTTATAATATTTTCATCAGCGCTTCACCATATAGAGGATTACATCAGTGTTCTACAGTTGGCCTCGGCTCGGCTAAGTCCGGGCGGAATGATATATACGGTCTTTGATGGAGTTAAACGAGGATTTTTGGCAAGAGTAGTACTTAGGGCAGATTATATGGTCTTCAAGGCATTACATCATCCATCTGACATGTTTCCTGCCCTGATTAGAAGACTTAAGAAAATGAAGTCCGAATTAAGCAGTTCAACCTCTAAAGAAATATCGAACTTAACCGAAGAAAATATAGGTATGCTTGCCGAATATCGTGCACTTAGAGGAATAGATGATTTTGTCCTGGTAGACAAAATGCAACAGCAAGGACTTACCATTATTTGGCACAAGCGGTATCCGGATGCACGCTATGCTTTATTCCGTTTTTTTCTTAGATTTCTTAGAATCTCAACAAGCTTTAAACTACTTATGGCATGTGAAAGATAGGGTATCGAATTATCACAGTAGACTATGGCAACGATGGGTGGCTCGGAGTTAGAGACGAAAATTGGAAGAAAGAAGTGAGAAAAAATAAAGCAACTTATTCAAAACTACAAAACAGGTGAGCTCAGAGTTGAAGAGGTTCCGCCACCTACCTTAAAGCTGGGTGGAGTGCTTGTGAGAAATGTTTTTTCTTTGATAAGTACAGGAACGGAGAAAGCGAAGGTAGAACTTGCAAGAAAGAATCTTCTGGCCAAGGCCAAGGAAAAACCAGAGCAGGCAAAGCAAGTTCTGGAGACCCTCAAGAAAGAGGGAATCATCAATACTTATAGAAAAGTAATGACGAAGCTAGAAGCTCCCAGCCCCTTAGGCTATAGTTCAGCGGGGATGATTAATTATGGAAGATTGGTTATATAAATATCTGAAATATTATAACAATAGTCCACAATGGATTAAACAAATAGCAGGGCAGGTTTATCGAACGATTCCGCTTTCAATACGGTATGGGAAAGTTTATACAGAATATACAAAACTTTTAGAGGAGTCTCAATGGTGGAGCAAAGAAAAACTCCAGGAATATCAATGGCGAAAATTAGAGAAATTGCTCGCTCATGCCTACAAAAATGTCCCTTATTACAGACGGATTTTTAATGAAAGGAGATTAAAATTACGGAATATCCAAAATTTTGACGATTTTAAACAAATTCCCTTTTTAACAAAAGAAATTGTTCGAAATAATCTTGAGAGTTTAATAGCAAAAAATTATCAAAAATATAGAGCACTTTTTAAGACTACAAGTGGTTCAACGGCTATACCTTTAGGATTCTATTATGAAAAAGGCGTTGCTCGGTCAAAGGAGCTGGCTTTCATAACGGCTCAATGGAGTAGAGTGGGATATAGGATTGGGGATAGGCTAGCGGTGCTGGCAGGTAATGTAATTAAGAGAGGTGGGAGTAGAAAATTCTGGGAATACGAACCAATCAAAAATAGACTTATTTTATCTCCATACCATATGATGGATAAAAATATGAGGTTATATGTAGAGAAAATAAGAAAATATAAACCGAAGTTCCTCCACGTATATCCATCTGCTTTAGTATCCTTAGCTAATTTTATGAAGAAAAATAAAATCCCTCCATTTCCAAGCATTAAGGCTATTCTATCTGGTTGTGAGAGTATATATCCCTGGCAAATCAGGTTATTCGAAGAGGTATTTCAATGTAAGATTTCTTTTTGGTACGGTCTCCGTGAATTGGTGGCTTTGGCTGGTACTTGCGAGCAGAGTTATTATTATCATGTTTATCCTGAATATAGCTACGTAGAGTTAATTGATGAAAAAGGTAATCCTGTAACTGGAGAAGGTGCGATGGGAGAAGTTGTGGGAACAACCTTTAATAACGATATTATGCCGTTCATAAGATATAAAACGCAAGATTTAGCTATTTATACAGAGCAAAAGTGCAAATGTGGTAGAAATTATCCTTTATGGAAAAGGATAGAAGGGAGGTTGCAAGATTTTATATATACCAAAAGTAATGAGTTAGTATCATTGAGACCAGGAGTTTCTGGGATTCCTAGTATAGATTGGCTGCAGGTGAAGCAAATACAATTTGTTCAAGAAAAAAAAGGAAAACTCACTATTAAGATTTTGAGGGACCCTCAATTTTCAAAAGAGAAGGTTGAGAAATATGTATTGGGCTTATTCGAGACAAAATTTAAAGGAGTTTGTGATATTAGAATAACCTTTGTTGATGAGATTACCAGAACCAAAAGCGGCAAGTGTCCCTATCTTATTCAGAAATTACCCATTCAATGGAGTAGTTCTAAAGGCAATTGAGTGTGCGAAAAACTATATAGAGGTTGAATAATGGCATATGGTAACAGGCTCCACAAGATTATTTATAATCTAAGTCCCTATTGGGCTAAATGTCGGATAGCTTCCTATTATGCACGCAGAGCTTGTTTTCTCAAGTATGGAAAATTTTTTGAAAAATATTTTAAGGAATTAAAAGAAAGTCAATGGTATTCTACAGATAAATTATTGAAGCTTCAATTTAAGAAGCTAAAACAGTTTATTAGGTATGCCTATGAAAATGTTACATTTTACAATGAATTATTTAAGAAAGTTAGATTTGATCCCGATAAAAATTTGAAGGATTATGAGGATATAAGAAAAATACCCATATTGGATAAGGAGGCAGTAAGGAAAAACTTAGATAAGCTAAGATCTATCCATTATTCCAAGGGAAATATAATGACCCTCCGTACCTCGGGAACAACGGGGAAGAGTTTGACTATTTATCTATCAAATGAATGTTATCAAAGAGAATATGCTTTTAATTGGTTACATCGTTCTTGGGGAGGAATCAGACGTGGTGATGGAGTTGCAACCATAGCGGGTTATCCTGTGGTGCCAATTAATAAAATGACTCCGCCTTTTTGGGTAAGGAATGAGTATGAGAATCAACTCTTATTCTCTTCTTACCATATAACAAAAGAAAATTTAAAATATTATGTTGAAGAACTAGAGAAATTTCAGCCAAAGTTTATTCGTGGCTTTCCCTCTTCTATCTATCTTTTAGCTTCTTTCGTTAGGGATAATAGTATTAATAGCATCAGGCCTAAATGTATTTTCCTAGCTTCTGAAACACTTTTGGATTATCAGAGGGCAGTTATTGAGGAAGCTTTTGACTGCAAAGTATTTATGTGGTATGGAAATACTGAAATGGTAGCTAACATTGTAGAGTGTGAGCATGGCAGACTACATATAAAACATGAGCACAGCTACATAGAATTCTTAAATAAGGAGGGTAATCCAGTAGATTTTGGAGAGGAAGGAAGAATGGTTTGTACTGGGTTTGGTAATTATGCTATGCCCTTGATTCGCTATAATGTAGGTGATGTGGCCATTCCTATAAATGAAAGTTGCCCTTGTGGTAGAGGTGGAATGTTAGTGAAGAAAGTGGTGGGAAGAGTTGAAGATTATATAATTACTCCAGATGGTCGGTATATAGGTAGGCTGGATCATATATTTAAGGAAACGCCCCATGTTTTTGAAGCTCAGATTATTCAAAAAGAATTAAGCAAGATTACCCTAAATATAGTTCCGCGCAGGGGCTATACAAAAAAAGAGGAAAAAAATATCTTAAAAGAGGCAAGAAATAAGCTAGGAAACCAGATAGAGATTGAAATCAAGTTGGTTAAAGAAATTCCTAGGCTCCCCAATGGAAAGTTCCCTTTCATTGTATCAAAACTTGGAAAACCATCTAATTTGAAGTCTCTGAACATATAGGACTAGATTGATGAAGCAACTTATCCAAAATTACAAAACGGGTGAGCTCAGGGTTGAAGAAGTGCCGCTACCCGCTTTAAAGCCGGGCGGGGTGCTGGTGAGAAATGTTTTTTCTTTGATAAGTACAGGTACAGAGAAAGCGAAGATAGAACTTGCAAGAAAGAACCTTCTGGCCAAGGCTAAGGAAAAACCAGAGCAGGCAAGGCAAGTTCTGGAAACTCTTAAAAAAGAGGGAATCATCAATACTTATAGAAAAGTAATGACAAAGCTAGAAGCTCCCAGTCCCTTAGGTTATAGTTCAGCCGGTATAGTTATGGAGGTAGGAAGGGAAGTAGATGAGTTTAAGGTAGGACAGAGAGTTGCCTGTGCTGGGGCAGGATATGCAGTACATGCAGAAGTCGTTTTTGTTCCCACGAATTTATGTGTTAAAATTCCGGATGGAGTAGGATTTGATTATGCTGCTTTTACTACTTTAGGCGCTATAGCAATGCAAGGTGTAAGGCAGGCTCAACTAACTTTGGGTGAAAATATAGTAATAATTGGATTGGGAGCTGTAGGGCAGTTGACTATTCAAATGGTGAAAGCAGCAGGATGTAAGGTGATGGGGATAGATATCGATTCCTGGAAAGTAGAACTTGCTAAAAAGTTAGGTATTGATGAAGGTATGGTTAGGGATAGGGACGATATCTTGAAAGAAATAAGAGCATTTTCTGGAGGACGGGGAATAGACGCAGTTATCATAACTGCGGGAACTTCCAGCAGTGATCCAGTTAAGCTAGCAGGAAATATCCTGCGAGATAAGGGAAGAGTAGTGGTAGTAGGAGCGGTAAAGGTGGATATTCCCAGAAAAGATTACTATGAGAAAGAACTTTCTTTATCTTTTTCCAGGTCCTATGGGCCGGGTAGATATGACCCCATATACGAGGAAAAGGGTATTGATTACCCCATTGGCTATGTGAGGTGGACAGAGAAGAGAAATATGGAGGAATTCTTGAGACTGGTAAGTAAGAGAAAGGTCAACCTAGAACCTCTTATCACTCATAGATTTAAGATAGAAGATGCTCTTCAGGCATACGAGATAATTACTGGAAAAAAGAAGGAGAAATTTCTGGGCATTCTCTTGAAATACGAAGAAGATAAAGAGCAAAGAAGTAAAATATCTCTTAAGGCAGTTGATAGTTCTAAGGTTAAATCTTACCCTTCTTTAAAGAGAGTTAATTTAGGTATTATTGGGGCGGGAAATTTTGCCCAGAATTTTTTATTACCTAATCTTAAAAAAATTTCTTCGGCTAGATTTAAAGGTGTTGCCACTGCTACCGGCATAAATGCCAGGCACGTAGCAAAAAAATTTGGTTTTGAATATGCTACTACTAAGGCAGAGGATATTATTAATGATCCAGAAGTAGATGCGGTAATAATTGCTACCAGACACAACCTTCATTCAGAGTTAGCTGTAAAGGCTTTAGAGGAAAATAAGGCAGTCTTTGTGGAGAAGCCTCTGGCTCTTTGTGAGGAGGAAGTAAAAAACGTGATTAAAGCTTGGGAGAAAAGTCAAGGAAGGCTAATGGTAGGATTTAACCGTAGATTTGCTCCTCTAGTTAAAAAGGCTAAAGAATTTTACCAGGAGAGAAGAGGGCCATTGGCAATAATCTATCGAATTAATGCTGGATATATCCCTAAGAACCATTGGATTCAGGACCTTAAAGAGGGTGGAGGAAGGATAATAGGCGAAGTTTGTCACTTTGTGGATTTACTGGAATATTTTGTAAAGGTTAAGCCAATAAAGATATATGCTCAGTCCATCTTAGATGATAGAGAAGACATTACTAATAACGATACCATAAACATCTCTCTCAAATTTGAAGATGGCTCAATAGGCTCCCTGAATTACTTAGCTTGTGGAGATAGTTCTTTTCCCAAGGAAAGGATTGAGATATTCGGAGAGGATTCGGTGGGAGTAATTGATGATTTTAAGAATGCCACTTTTACCAGGAAAGGTAAGACAAAGAAGATTAAAAGAATAAATCAGGATAAGGGTCATAGAGAAGAGCTTGAGGCTTTTGTAGAAGCAGTTAAAAATAGTAAGGAAATGCCTATTAAATTTGAGGAGATAGTAACTACCACTCTTGTTACTTTCAAGATTCTTGAATCTCTTGAGAAGGGAGTTCCTATTGAAATTTCATAAATTCTTATACTTCAAGAAAAAAATAGATGAAAATTAGCAAAGACTTAAGTTAACAGAATGGATATATATGAGGATTCGCTTGAGAAATTACTCCTCTTTTGTGAAAGGGAGAACTGGAGAGGTTATGACCCTTATGATGGGTTGAATAGCAGGATTTTTCAGATTTTTCCCATAAAAAATAAATTTACCAGGTTAGCTTTTATTCAATTCTTAAAGCGAGTTCCCTTTAATTTAAGAAAACTATTTCTAATAGAAAAAGGACTTAACCCAAAAGGATTAGGATTATTCGCTGAGGGGTATTTAAAACTTTATGAGTGTTTTAAGCTTAAGGAGTATAGAACAAAGGCAATTCATTTTCTTAATTTGCTTGAACAGTTATCGTTAAAGGGATATAGTGGATACTGCTGGGGATATAATTTTGATTGGCAATCACGAGCTTTTTTTGTATCTCAAGGAACTCCTAACCTGGTTTGTACCACTTTCATTGCCAATGCATTCTTAGAGGCCTATAAAATATTAAAAAATGAAAAATATCTTCAGGTTGCTCAAAGCTCTTGTGAGTTTATGGTTAACGATTTAAATATAACCAAGGAGGATGAAGCTATCTGCTTTAGTTATACTCCTTTAGATAAAACCCAGATTCATAACGCCAATCTTTTGGCAGCAGCCTTGCTGGCCAGAGTCTATAGTCTTAAAAGAGAAAAAAATTTATTAAAGTTTGCTACCGAAGCAGTGAAATTTTCGCTCAGATATCAAAATGAGGATGGTTCATGGTATTATGGAAATCTTATCTCGCAGAAGTGGATAGATAATTTCCATACCGGTTTTAATTTAGTGGCCTTGAAGGAGTATATAGATTTTTCAGGATCTCAAGGTTTTTACAAGGCTCTAGAAAAAGGCTTTGAATATTATAAGGAAAACTTCTTTTTAGAAGATGGTATATCCAAATATTACCACGATAAGACTTATCCTATAGATATACACAGTGTTGCTCAGAGTATTATCACTTTTGTTAAGCTAAAGGATTTAGATGGGGGTAATACCAACCAGGCATTGAAGATAGCTCAATGGGGAATAGAGAATATGCAGGATGAAAGAGGCTTTTTTTATTTCCAAAAACATAAATATTTTACCAACAAAATTCCTTATATTAGATGGTCCCAGGCGTGGATGGCTTATGCGCTTTCCACTTTAATTCAAGTGTTAAAAAATGAAAGAAAAAAAGAATAGAAGAGTCAGAGTTTTAGATTGTCCAATTGACAATTTATCGCTGAAAGAAACACTTCGAGTAATTGAGGAATTCATAAAAAGCGGTAGGTCTCACCAACATGTGGTAATAAATGCAGATAAACTTCTGAAACTGCGCAAAGATAAAAAGCTTAGACAAATTGTGGAAAGTTGTGATTTAATAAATGTAGATGGACAGCCAATTAGATGGGCAGCGAGATTATTGGGTATCTCTTTTAAAGAACGAATTACAGGAATGGATTTGATGGAAGAATTATTAAAACTCTCTTCACAGAAAGAGTATTCAGTGTATTTTCTTGGTGCAAGGAAAGAGGTAGTTAGAAAAGTAGTAGAAATCTCCAGGGATAAATATCCTTCTCTTGAAATTGCTGGGTGGGGAGATGGGTACTGGGAGTCTGATGAAGAAAAGAAAGTTGTGCAGGATATAAAAAGAACTCAACCTGAGATTCTCTTTGTTGCCATTAGTTCTCCCAAGAAGGAATTCTTTATTAGAAAATATATGGCCGAGATGCAGGTACCTTTCTCTATGGGTGTTGGGGGGGGCTTTGATATAGTCGCAGGGATAAAAAAACGGGCACCCAAGTGGATGCAAAAATGCGGCCTGGAGTGGTTCTTTCGGCTTTGTCAGGAGCCGGCGAGGTTGTGGAGGCGGTATCTTATTGGCAATCCCATTTTTCTTTGGTTAGTGTTAAAAGAATTTCTAAAGATTCGAATGTTGGGAAGGAATGAAGGATTAGAGAACAAATAGCTCGTATCTCAAGGATTAAAGAAATAGAAAAAAGGAGAGTCTAAATGCTAAAGCGGCAAAGATATATCTTTTCCAAGGTGGCAATTGTTCTTGATTTAGCTATTACGGCGCTTTCTTTTGTTGCCGTCTACTACATTAGAGCTGGAATTTCCACTCTTCCTGGGCTCCATTCTTTTAGTTATTATGCCTGGATGATGGTGATTATTCTTTTTCTGTGGGGTTTTCTCTTTTTCTCTTTTGGAGTCTATGATTTTCTGAAGACCAGGTCATTGGGGAGTGTTTCTCTAGCAATTTTGAAAGGCATCGTTGTAGGGCTCAGTGGTATTATTGTCATTTTATTTTTGCTACGTGAGCAGACAATTAGCCGGACCCTTCTTCTGGGTTTTGGTGGTTTGAACTTTATTCTTCTTACTCTGGAGAGGGCATTTTTAACCTATTTTTTGAAAATTGCGGTGAGAGATAAGGAATACCCCTGGACTCAGGTATTGGTCGTAGGAGGTGGAAGAGGAGCTGAAGAGTTAACCAGGATGATTGAGAAGAATAAACATTGGGGATTGAAGATTATGGGTTATCTGGATTTCGACCCTTCCAGGGTGGGTAAGAAGATAGGGGAGGCGAAGGTTTTAGGAGTGGCTTCAGAGCTCTCAAAATTTTTGTACAGTTATGTAGTTGACCATGTTGTATTTACCCTACCTCTCGGTTTCTGGAATCACCTTCCAAAACTTCTCAGTATTTGTGAGGAAGTGGGTGTTTCCTCCCATGTAGTGCCTGAATTTAACCATCTCAGTATTGCCAGGATGAAGCCGGAGGAGTTTTTTGGTATGCCTATGCTAAGTTTTTCCACTACTCCGGAGTGGGGGTGGACACTTTTTTTAAAAGAGGTATTTGATAGAGTTTCTGCTTACCTCCTTCTATCTATTCTCTCTCCTGTTTTTCTTGCCATAGCCCTTGGGATAAAGATTTCCTCGCCCGGCCCTATTTTTTTTAAACAGGAGCGCTCTGGCCTAAACGGAAGAAAGTTCATTTTTTATAAGTTTCGCTCCATGGTGGAGAATGCTGAAGAAATACGTGAAGAGCTCAAGCATTTGGATGAAACTAGCGGCCCTGTATTCAAAATTCAGGATGACCCTCGCCTGACTAAATTTGGCAAATTTCTTCGCAGGAGCACTCTTGATGAGCTTCCTCAGCTTATCAATGTTCTTAAGGGAGAGATGAGTCTGGTAGGTCCTCGTCCGCCCATACCTTCAGAAGTTGAAAAATATGATACCTGGCAAAGAAGAAAACTCTCTATGAAGCCAGGGATGACCTGCATCTGGCAGATAAGTGGCAGAAGCAAGATTCCTTTTGATAAGTGGATGGAGATGGACTTAGAGTATATTGATAATTGGTCTCTCTGGCTCGATTTTAAGATTCTTATAAGGACGATTCCCGCCATATTGAGTAGAAAAGGAGCATGGTAGTTAAAAGGAGATTGCTTCGTCGCTTCGCTTCTCGCAATGACAGGCATAGGCAGGTGCTCGGCATATCTCGTCGTTCGTTGCTCGTACTCCCTCTGTAGAGTTCAGGTATATTACCCACCGAGGCCGCAAGGTACCTATTATTCCTGTCAGGGTAGAGTTGTGGGATAGAATATTCAGTATTGGAGGGAATAGCTAAGCGGTACTTCCTGTCTTCAAGGATGAGGAACAATTGTTAAAATCATAATTTTGCCTCTGGTAGGGCCATAGCAGAAAAAGATTCTGTAAGCAGCTGATGTACGTTGTTCAGCATAGGCCTCAAAAACTTTTTCACCATTGGGGCCTTTAAGGGAGTGGTAAGAATGGGTTTGTAAGCCAGGGTATGTTGGATTCTGTTGTAATTTTTTGAGAGCTCCTTTGACAGCTTTATACCGTTTGGCTAAGGTTTTATTTTCTTTAAGATATTTTAGTTGGGCTTTTGCCTCATCAGAAAAGTGTAATTCAAATATCATAATTCTTTAAAGAATTTATCTAAGTTTTTAACCTTTGTAACCCGGCCTTCTTTTACGTTTTGCATTCCTCGTTGTATGCTTTCTAGTGCCTCTGGGTTCTGGTGTACCCATAATTCTTTGCTGGGGATATTCGCCATTGGCCTTAATAAAATATCTCCTTCAGAGCCTACAAGGATTTCAAAAGCATCGATTTTCATATTATTTAATGGTGGTTCTTTTATCACTTTATCCTTTAAGGTTATTCGTTTCTTAGAATCTAGAGAGCCTACCCCTATTAATTTAAACTTTTCCTTTATTAGTTGTTCGTTTTCTTTATATTTAGCCATGCCTTTCACCTCCAAATAAAGTATACACTATTGTGGGAATTTTATCAAGTGGGAATAATAAGTTTAACTAAATGTTAATTAAATTTTAATTAACATTGTCGTTGCAAAACCAAACCGCTGGAGATTGACAAAAATAGTTGATGTATTATAATTCAAGATATGAATAACAGTCATTCAGATAGAGAATTATCTTATAAGCAATCAGAATTGCTTTACGGAAT
>Ga0114930_10001152_pt1 | contig 25927 bp, 21 predicted proteins | sample AnhtaG_FD_87300 | JGI IMG/M metagenome (GOLD analysis project Ga0114930, IMG submission 87300) | Deep subsurface microbial communities from Anholt, Denmark to uncover new lineages of life (NeLLi) - Anholt_01485 metaG | ecosystem: Environmental > Aquatic > Marine > Oceanic > Sediment | place... | reverse complement strand
CCGAACGGGAAAATCCGATTCCAATATAGGAGGGATTTTGTGGATAATAAAATCGGAAGAAGGGAGTTTTTTAAAAAAAGCGCAAAAATCGGGCTTTCCGCAGCTGTCGGATACGGGTTTATTTCCTGTTCTGGAGGAGAGGAAGTTGCATCCTCAGGAGGGGAGAGTGTTGATATTGCTGTGGCCACAGGAAGTGATTATTTTGCCAGTACCATGAAGGCGGTGGAAGGCCTAGGTGGGATGAGCAAGTTTGTGCTCAAAGATGCACATGTTGCGATTCTTCCCAACTCCCAAAGCCGGCATCCCGGTACTTTCACAAAACCAGAGGTCATTCGAGCTGTTGTGGAAATGTGCCAAAAAACGGGTGCAGCAGAGGTCAATTGTCTGACGTGGCTATCAACGGAAAACTGGGAAGCCAGTGGTTTGGATGTGGCGGTTAAAGAGGCCGGCGCAAATTTGAAGTTTATCGCAGCCGAAGAGGCGAACTTCAGGGTGGTTCCTGTTCAGGGTTGGAAGGCGCACCAAGAAATGATGATCATGAAGGAGTTTTACAACAATGATGTTTTTATCGACATGCCGGTAACCAAAGATCACGCCGGGAATAAATTCACCGGAACCATGAAAAACCTGATGGGCCTGAATTATCGTCCGAACAACAGGCTTTTTCACAGAGAGGACTGGACGACCAATCCTGAATCTATCAAGTTCCTCGACCAGTGTATCGTAGACCTGAACAAGGCGGTCAAGCCTACCCTCTGTGTTGTGGATGCCACGGAATTTATCACGACCAACGGCCCGTTCGGCCCGGGCGAACTCACCAAACCCCAGAAAATTATCGCCGGCGTAGATCGGGTGGCCATAGACGCCTACTGCACGACCTTGTGGGGTTTGACGGGGGAAGATATCTACGCGATCAAGCTCGGGTTTGAACAGGGACTGGGAGAGATCGATCTTAGCAAGGTAGGAATCAAAGAAATTACGGCATGATCAAAAAAGTTGTCTTATCTGTCATCCTTGTTTTGACTCAGGTCACGATGGCCTCTCAAGGAATACGGACAAAAGCATTGCCCAAGGACGGTGATGTTGAAGGCTGGACAAAACACAGAACGCTGCAACACTACGCAGGGGAAGACCTGTATGAATACATCAACGGCGGAGCGGAAATCTACCACGAATACGGTTTTGTCCAAGTGGTTATCCAGGATTATATCAACGATACGGGGAAATCAGTTTCTGTCGAGATATTCGAGATGGTATCGCCAGCCAGCGCATACGGGATGTACACATTCAAGACTGATTCCAAAGGCAAAAGGATTTCTGTCGGAAACGAGGCCCAGCTTGCCGATTATTACATGAATTTTTGGAAGGGGCCCTTTCTCGTCACTCTCACCGGGTTTGATGAAACCGAGGAAACACGCCAGGGATTACTCAACATCGCCGAGTATATCAGTTCCAAAATGCCCGTCGGGGGAGATAAACCCCGCATCGTTTCTTTTTTGCCAGAAGAAGACCTGGTGGCCCAAAGCCTCAAGTATTTCACAGGATTTCTCGGATTGCGCAACAGCCATCCCTTTTTTCAATGGAATATTACCGGGTTTGAACAAGGGATCAAGGGAGATTATTCCGGCGGATTCAGTTTTTTTCTTTTCCGTTTTGAAGGAAAAGAGGAAGCCCGAAAGGGATTCCAGTCGATGAAAGGCCAAAAAGACCGCAGAGGACGGAAGTTGTTCGCTGCCACCCATCGGGAATATTTAATGCTTGTGCTAGGGGAAGTGGATCATCTTTGGGCGAAACAGGTTTTTGACAGAGCGAGGAAAAAAATCCACGAATAGACTTTGGTTCGAGTTTGACAGTCCGATCGGAATGGGAATAAAATGAAGCCAATTTTAGGTTAGGAGATTTTCATGGAAAATAATGCACAAAAATCCGGACATTTGTCCAAGCCGGTGACAAGGAGGGAATTTGTCAAATACTTTGTTGCGGGATCGGCCCTCTCTCTTTCAGCCCTCAGCGAACTGAATGCTTCGGTCTACCAAAGCATTACCTCGTTGAACCAGAAATATATCCAGGATGAATCACCCGATGGAGTTTATTGGGATGAACTGAGAAAACACTACCTTTTCGAGGAAGGAGTGATCATGATGAACAACGGAACGGTTGGCCCGATGCCCAAGCCCGTTTTCAACACCTTGATCCGCTGTTTCAAGGTCCAGTGCACCAACCCGTTCGATGTGTATAACTTCATTCCAAGGAAAATAGAAGGCGTAAGACGAAAACTGGCAGAGTTTGTCGGCGCATCTCCGGAGGAGATCGTGATAACGAGAAACACGACGGAGGGGATGAATTTTGTGGCCAGCGGATTGGATTTGAGTGAAGGAGATGAAGTCATCCTTTCCACGATGGAACATCCCGGAGGAACACATCCCTGGCGATTGAAGGCCAAAAGATACGGTATCACGATAAAGGAAGTTCCCATCGGGCTTCCTCCTAAGAGTGTTGATGAATTTGTCGGGGCGTTCGCAAAGACAATCACACCCAACACAAAAGTAATAAGCATCAGTCATACGGTCTTTATCTCAGGTCTTATCTCTCCGCTCAAAGAACTGTGCCAAATGGCCCGTGAGAAAGGGGTGCTTGTGCTTGCCGATGGCGCTCATGCGATCGGGATGCTGGACCTCGATATGAAAGAGTTGGGGATCGATTTTTTTGCCTCGAGTCCCTACAAATGGATGGGTGCTCCGACCGGAGTGGGTGTGCTCTATGTACGCCAAGACGTGCAGGATAAACTCTGGCCCACGATTGCCTCATCCGGATGGGATACGCATAAAACGGCCAGGAAGTTCGAAACCCTCTCACAGAGAGCGGATGCGCTCACGATCGCTTTGGGGGAAGCCGTCGATTTTCAGAATGCCATCGGCAAACAAAAGGTGGAGAGAAGGATCAAGGCTCTTGCTGGCTACTTGAAAAGAGAGTTGAAAAAAATCTCTGGCGTCCTGCTGCACACATCGGAAGATCCTTACATCAGCGGGGGATTGACCGCCTTTTCCATCGAAGGTGTGGAACCGCAAAAAGTCGTCGATTATGTCCGGGAGAAATATAACATCGTCATCCGGACTGTCGGGAGCAGAGAAAAGGGCACATACGGGATCCGCGTTTCGACGTCCATTTATGTTACATATAAACATGTGGATATGCTGTTGGAGGGAATCCATCGCTTGGTCAAGCACAAGGCTTGAATATATCTCGACAGAAAATACCGTCTCTCCAACCCATGATCTTCGCACGATCGCAATTTGCGAGGATAGGTGATTTTGATATAATACCCACTTTATTTTGTTTTCTCCTCCACATTGCTGAGGATGTTCGCAAAAGCAAACGGTTCAAACGGTCGATAAAGATAAATATATTCGATTCCGAGTAGGATCGGGAGAAGAACTATCAGAGAGCTTTTGGTCACTGGCGTATGTGTTTCCGTTTTCCTGATCTATTTGCTTGTTGAACGCGCGCTTCTCGCACAGAGAATTAACCAAATCCCTTTGCGCATATGTGTCACCGGCACAAGGGGAAAATCCAGTGTGGTCCGGCTTATTGCCGCTTGCCTGAAAGATTCCCGGATGTTGGTGTTCGCGAAAACCACGGGTTCCAAACCTTGCTTGATATTTCCCGATGGGAACGAGACGGAGATCCGGCGAAGGGGTCATCCCACGATTTTGGAGGGGAAAAAAGTCTTGAAGAAAGCCTCCCAAACCGGTGTCCACGCCGTTGTATTGGAAATGATGAGCATCCGTCCCGAGTCTCTCCATACAGAAATCATCCAAATGATGAAGCCACACATCCTTGTCATAACCAATGTCCGGGCGGATCATGTGGATGAAATCGGAAAATCCAAAGAGGAGATCGCACGATGTTTTGCTTCTGCCATTCCAGAAAAAAGCACGGTTTTTATACCGGAGGAGGAATTTTATCCGGTATTCCAGAGGAAGGCCGAAAAAGCGGGAACAAAACTGCTCCTTGTGCCGCCTGGATTATCCATCGGCGATGATAAGCTTGAGGAAAATTTTCCTGCCTGCGAATTTGAGCAGAATTTCCGGCTTGCCCTTGCTGTGGTTGAATTTTTAGGGAAAGACCGGGATAAAGCCTATCGTGCTGCAGTCCGGGCTGCTCCCGATTTTGGCGGATTGAAGATTTGGAAGGCCAAGAAGGATTCCTCGGTGACCGGTTGGCATTTTGTCAGTGTGTTTGCTGCCAATGATCCTGAAACGACCAAAGATGTTCTGGTCAAGCTGGAAAAGAGAGGCCTTTTTAAAGGAAAGAAAAGAATAGGGCTCCTCAATATGCGCAAGGACAGAGGTGGCCGCACGATGCAGTGGTTCGATGCTCTCCAGGAAGAGGAGGCCTTTACCTTCGACAGATTGGTCTTTGTTGGAGAGCATGCTCTGGCCATGAAGGGCAAGCTACAACGGCGAATAAAACCTGAAATAACAGCTCTCAAAGGAAAAAAACCTGAAGATTTGATCGCACAAATAGTCAGCCTGGAAAAAGATGAAGCCGTTGTTTTTGGGATGGGAAACATGGGTGGAATCGGGCGTTCGCTTGTCGACTATTGGGAGATGACGGGAAATCGGCATGATGTATGAAACATTTTTCATCGGGCTTATTCTTGCTGTTCTTTATGTGGAACTGATAGATATCTATCCCGGCGGGATAATCGTTCCTGCCTACATAGCCCTGTATCTTGATCAGCCCCTGCGGGTGTTGGCAACTGTTTTGATCGCACTTTTGAGCCTCCTGACCTATAAATTATTGTCCCGGTTTTTTATCCTTTTTGGGAGAAGACGATTTGTGATGCTTCTGCTTTTGGGAGCTTTGTGGGGACAACTGTTGTTTCTCATCACACCCCATGTCTTTGCAGGAGCAATGGAACTTCGCATGATCGGTTGGGTCATTCCAGGACTTTTGGCCAACAATTGCGAAAAGCAGAGATTGTTTGCGACGTTGGCTTCTTTGTTTACGGTCTCGATTTTGACCTATTTCATAGTAACACTTTTATTCTGAATTATTTATTAAAAATGCCGTTACATATTCGTTCTCAAAAGAACCGGCTCCTGTTCGGGCTTTTTATTCTCAGCCTCGTATTTTTTCTTCTGGCCAAGATCATCCCTTCCCATGAGGCCAAAGTCTTGAGGGAAGAAATGATAGCTGCATCCCGGATCATGGCTAAAGCGATGGAAGTTCTCAGAGAGTGTCGGGAAGCAAGGGGTCTTGCGATAGACCCCGCCGCCGATGTTAACCTCACAGGGATCATCGGGGTGAAATCCTCACCCATCACCACAACCCTGGGAAACCTTGCGGCCAAAAGGACGAGTGCAAACCCGAATCTTGCCGGTTTGGCCGTATTTCTTCTGAGAAGGGCAGGAGTCGATTCCGGGGATACCATCGCGGTTGGTGCCTCTGGATCCTTTCCGGGTTTGATATTGGCTGTTCTTTCCGCCGCAAAAGCCATGGATTTGAAGCCTCTTGTTTTCGCTTCCCTAGGTGCCTCTCAGTGGGGAGCGAATCATCCTGCTTTTCACTTGTTGCATATGCAAGTGTGTTTGCAGCAAAACGGGATATTTTCTTTCCAGCCGATAGCTGTTTCCGTCGGAGGGGATCAAGACATAGGCAGGGATATGCCGGAGGAGGGGCGCACCCTTCTTAGAAAGAATATACAGGAATCTGGTTTCCCGATCCTATCTGAAGGAGACTTGAAAGCGAATGTAGAGTCCAGAATGCAGCTCTATTTCCAAAAGGCATCAGGGGATAAAATCAAGGCCTTTGTGAATATCGGGGGCAGTTGGTCGAATCTGGGATTTGATTCCGCCATCCTGCATCTTAAACCGGGGCTGGGAAAAATTGCACGATTTCCTCCGGAAGAAAGGCGAGGGGTTCTCTACGCCATGGCGGCTTTGGATATCCCTGTGATCCATCTGCTTTTCGTCAATGGCCTTGTCCAAAGGCATGGGCTTGTGTGGGATCCGGTCCCTCTTCCTCGACCGGGTGAGGGAGATCTTTACCGGAAGATCGAGGAAAATCAGGAATCTTTTTTGTATATATCTATTGTTTATCTTGTGTTGTTTGGCGTGCTTTTGGGATTCGGGGTGAAAAAATCTACCTGAGAATGCGAATGTTTGACACTCCTTGGTAAATTTCCAACGTCTCTTGATCCTGACAGAGCATTCTTTCGAGGATTAGGGTCCCGCCAGCGTAATTCTCCCATTTATACAGGTTGGCATCCCTCTTGGAGTGTGTGATGGAAGTCAGTTCGGGAACGATTTCTTCTACCTCCGGGAGGTTCAGGTGTTTGAGCATGTTGTTTATGGGTTTGAGATCTTTGATGTGGAAATATGTTCCGGATGTATCCAGTCTCAAAGACAGTTTGGGTTGAGGTTTGTTGAAAGCGTACCGGGTTTCCTGTTTCCCCCTTGTGAAAGTTTTGCTTTCGGAGTAATTATACACCACAGGTTTTCCCGGGAAAATATTGAGTTTGATCTCGGGCCACGTCAACTTCCCGGCTTCATGTTGGCGGAGAAAAATCAATCCCAACAATAGGATGAGCATGATCAACATAGCCCGAAAGATGTAATCATGCTGTCTTTTGATGATAAGGATGACAAGCCAGATGGCTGCAAGTATCAAAAGCACACTGGCGGCTGTTGTCAACGAAATCATTCCCAGGATGTCTTTCATCCCATTCTCCTTAACTCTCCTTGAAAATTCTGACGTTATATTAGCATAGGAGATGACTGGATGTTAAGCCCGAAATATCAAAGGCCATCTTTATTAGGTTTAGTCGAATAACCGGGGTCAAACCTTGACATTGGACATTTTTCCCTCAAATTTATTTATGAACTTTTAATTTTTATCCTCTGACATCCCATAGTACGGAAAACAGTTTGCTCTCAGAATGTCCAATGTCAAGGTTTGACCCCGGAAAGAGGAATGCCGTAAGGCCCATCGGGAAGGACGACCACACGAGGATTTTTGCCCAGGCGTTCTTTTTGCTTTTTCACAGCCCATGCGATGGTTTGATTCATCAAATTCTTTAGGCTTTTGGTTTCCTGGACGATGGTTCTGGCGTTTTCACCGGGGATCCAAGAAAAATCTTGATCGGGGATTTCCAAGCAACAGTATAGCAGATTTTGAGGAGGAATTTTTTCGAATAACCGTGTCCACATTTGTGCTTCCCATTGCTCGGGGACAAAAGCCCAGGAAGGGTCCAGTATGGACCGGATGAATTTTTCCGGCCCGACCTCGTCCAGCAGTTTGAGCATCCTTTTGTAGTTTTTACCCCCGATCGGATCTTTGTCTGTATGGTGGGCGCCAAGGATGCAGATTCCCTCATCCTTGACGAGAGGGGCGCACACGAGCCCACCCTTTGCCGCCTGGTAGTGATTGATTCCCACAAAACCGGTATGGGTGATCACAAGGTCATATTTATCCTGGAAAGGGATGGCTGCATAGGCGCGCAGCTTGTCGAACGCTTTCCTATGGGCGGCCTCCAGGTCTCCTGCAAAAATCCCAGTGAGTTCGAAGTTGGAATCGAGGGTCACGTTCACGATCATATCGCAACCTGCCACACGGGCCACCTTGAGGGCTTCCTCATGGACTGGGTTTTTGTCTAGAACCAGGTCACGCGAATGGGGAGAGTGGAGGATGGGCCCGCTGTGGAGGGCATAAGTTGATGATTCAGAAATCAGGCCGGGACAGATGGATTTTCTTCCTCCCGATACACCTGCCATGAAATGACTCTCCACAAGGCCCGTGAGGATTTTGATGCTGCTTTGAATATAGTTTCGGTTGACAAAGATTTCACCGCCGTATTCGGTGCGGCAGACCTTTATCATGTCGTTCCCATTCCTGGAATCATGGTTGGTGATGGAAAGATCGAGAGCCAAAGTCCGGGGATCCAGCATTTCCCTAAGTTCCTGTTCATCCATGGCTCGGTGTATGCCTGTGGCCACCAAGAGGCGGATTTTTTTGGGCGATAAACCAGCTCGAATCATCTCATCAACGATCGGGAAGAGGATGTCCGATTCTCCAGAGTAGGGCACGGGTCGGGTGTTGTCAGAAATGACGATGACCGCATCGGCATCGGGGTTTGATCGAAGCTTATTATGGATGATTTTACTCAGAGGCGGACTGTTTATCGGTGATCTCAGGGCATCGAGAATCGCGTCAGAGGGATTCGGGATGGTTTCTGGTTTTCCCATCCGGAGGACATCCGCGTGATCTGGGATTTGTACCGCGAATCGTGAATGTCCCAAGTCAAAAAAGACGTCCTGCATTTTAGTTTTCCGTCACATCCAGCGCTTTTATCAGGGAAAAATCTCCTGTTTGGGCCGCTTTCAGAACAGGGCGCATGTACCTATCCACATTCTCTGCCGTCATCGGAACGGGCATGTTTTGAAGTTTGGAGGCCAGTTGAGGGTCTTTGGCTGCCTGGAGTGCTTTTATGATGTGTTCGGGCGAAAGCCCATCTATCTCGTCAAGAGTGGTGGGATACCCCACCCGCCGGCTCAACGTGATCAATCCTTTGGCCACAGCTTTCCCGAGCTTTTCACCATCTTGATCGTGATCGTCACCGGGAGCGAGATTGTATTTGCGGAAGAGCTCGTAGAGTTTTTGGAGTTGTTTTAGGATGGATGGTGCAAAAAAAACGGTGTAATAAGGATTGAGTATGGCGCAAGCGCGGCCGTGACTGAGGACATCCACCAATGAAAAGCTTGTCAGATGCGCTCCGTTTGTGCCGCCGGTCATGATCGCATAGCCGCCGAGATCTGTAGCCAGTCCCAGGGCCTCTCGGGCATCCGCATCATCGGCGTCAATGACCGCTTTTTCCAGAGAGGCCAGGATTAGCTCGATCCCCGTTAGAGCGATTTCTTCTATTTTGGGATAAACCTCGGGTCGTGCACCGTAATACACCTCGAGACAGTGGGAAAGACCATCAAAGGCGCCGTCACATGTAAACGAAGATGACATGGATCGGGTTAGGCTGTAATCGAAAAGACACCGCGTTGGGACGATAGTATCGTCGATGATAAGTTTTTTCTGGAAAGTCTGTATATCTGTGATGTTGGAATATTTGGTCAGATGGGCCGCGGAACCCGATGCCGTCTGAGCGGCGACAAACGATAGAAGTTGTTTTCCTTGGGATAAGGCAGATTCTGCCACCTTACCCAGACCGAAATAGTCATCCAGGTTCCCACCTAGAGTTGCCAGGACTATGGCTGCCTTTGTGGCGTCGATCCCTGAACCTCCCGATACGGTGAGGACCACATCAGGCTTTGCAGAAAGGATAGCCTGTTTGATGCGGAACACATCTTCCCGAGGAGAGTTGGGACGCGCCGTAGGGGTGTGACCGACCGTTTGCAAATCAGCATGTTCGAGAGAATCGGATAGGATCTTGAAACTTTGTGGGTCCCTCTCCTGAAGGCTCGTGACGAGAAGGACTTTCTCACCTAATTTCTGGATGAGAGAGCCGATTTGTCCGAGGCAGCCCAAACCATAAATGTAGCGTTCCTGTTTAAAAGTCTTGATGAGTGATTTGGCCTTGTCCTTGAGCTGTTTCATCATTGATCTCTCCTCCCCTTCAAGTTTGCTCATATATAATGGAAGAGGGCCGGTTTCATTACTATAGCATAACCTGGGCTATTCATAAAAAATGCCGATGCTTTTTTTACCCTCGGGCGAACCGATCTTACTGCATCTAGCTTCGTTGCAGCCCATTCGCGGTGGACAACCACAGCTGCATGGGTCACGCCGCTCATCTTTTAATACAAGGGTGGGGCGGAGAGTGCTAGGGTGGGGGGGCTCGGTCCGTGAATAATCCAGGATAAATGGGGGGGGTTATAACCGGGTTTTCCTCGATTACCGTAGCGGGAGAGAAAGGATCGAGGTGTTGAAGTCGGTTGTGCCTCCCATCAGTCCCGATCTGGTTGGATATCCATTCCCTGCCTCTTGAAAAGAAAATCGGCAGCCGTGAACACGTCCGGCGTTTCCCCCATGTTTAAACGAATGATTTCCTCATTTCGCTGAAAAAAATTTTTCTTTTGGTGAAAGGTGTTTTGTGTTAAAATGATGAGCCTATAGAGAGGATGGAGCTTAAAAGATCTAACTTTTCCGATTTTCTTAAACCCACCCAAGTCGTCTATAACCTCAAAGCCAAGGACAAAATTCAAGCGATCGAAGAGCTCCTCGATGTTTTGTTCAAACAGAAACTCATCAAGAACAAAAAACCTTTTCTGACCCGAATCATTGACAGAGAGCGACTGGAGTCCACAGCAATCGGTCATGGCGTGGCGTTGCCCCATGCCCGTGTCGACACGGGACACGACATCGCCGTTGTGGTCGGGAGGTCTGCTGCAGGCATCGATTTTGATTCCATCGATAAGAAGAATGTCCATATCATCATACTGATCGTTTGGAACCCCTCGATTCCCGGCCTATTCAATCATTTGTTTGCCGGGTTGGCACAATTTTTGCGCAATCCAGGATTTCGAAAAAGCCTGTTCGATGCCAAAAACAAAACAGAACTTTTTAGTGTTATCTCTGAGATCAAGCTCAGCCTTCCTGTCCAAGATGACAAGATCATAAGCCGGGCGAGCCTTCTGTGGAAACTCCAAGAAATTGAGATCCAGAAAAAAAAGGCACCAAAGGCCAAGCAGAATGCGCTGCAAAAAAAAGCCGATCTGATCAGACAAGACCTGGATATCGCACTTCTTGACCGGTTCGACAGATTGATGGAAAGATACGGGTTTGCTGTGGCTGAGGTAGAAGATGGAGCATGTCTGGGTTGCTTCATAAACGTCGCTACAGGAATGGGCTCGGCGATCAAGGGAAGCAACGATATTTATGTGTGTGAAAACTGCGGCAAATTTCTTATAGCCAAAAAGAAAACCCACAACTAGGGGACGTCCCATAAGATACCATCCCATTTCCCAAAATTTGGTATTTATTAAACGAAATAGGGTATAGGGTGGCACCTAGAGGAACGTCCCCAAATATTTAAAATGAATCTTACGCATGTCAGTAAAGAAAAACAGGATGCTCTTCGAGAAAAAATGGAGAGCCTTGGTATTCATGAGAAGGATATTATAGAAAAGTTCATCCGCTCGAGCGGAAAGGGCGGGCAAAAAGTCAATAAAACTTCCACATGCGTTTACTTGAAACACATCCCGACCAATATAGAAGTGAAATGTCAGAGGGAGCGCTACCAGGCTATCAACAGATACCTTGCGCGGAAAATTTTGATTGATAAAGTGGATACGATGATTCGAGGGAAGGAAAGCGAGGAGCAGCAAAAGATCGCAAAGATCCGCCGCCAGAAGAGAAAACGTTCCAAAAAAGCCAAAATGAAGATGCTGGAAGATAAGAAAAAACGAGCCCAGAAGAAAAAAGACCGGGGCTTCCGTCCTGAATCCGAGGATTTCGACTCATAACCTATCGGGAAAGTTTCACGAGCATCTGGAGCAGCAGATTTACCCCTTTATCCAGATCCTCCCATTTGATCTTTTCCTTGGGTGAGTGGCTTATGCCGTCCTCGCAAGGAATAAAAATCATCCCGGGCTCAGCCACAGACGCAATAATCTGTGCATCATGTCCGGCTCCGCTGGGAAGTGTTATGTACTCATAACCTAGCCTGTCACTCTCTTTTTTCATCATATCTATTATTTTTTCCGGGATGATGACAGGGTCGGCTTTATCCACGACTCGGGATGAAAATTGCAATCCCCGGGTGGAGGCCACATCGTTCGCCATGGATGCCAATGTCTTTTCCATCTCTATCAGGGTTTGCTTGGAAGTGCTCCGGAAATCCAGCGAGAAATCCACTTTGCCGGGAACAATGCTGAATGCTCCTGGGTGGACTTGGACCCGGCCTATGGTCAGCATGCTGCCGTAATGATGAGTGGCCACATATTGCGTGCTCTTGATGGCAAAATCGGCCAAACCCAACAGAGCATCGTGGCGCAGTTCGAACGGTGTGGTCCCGGCATGGCTTGCCTCTCCCCTGAATTGGCATACCCAATAATTCTTCCCGGCAATAACTTCCACAATGCCTATCGGCTTATTTTCTGTCTCGAGAACAGGCCCCTGCTCGATATGGATTTCCATGAACGTTTCTATCTCGGGTCTTTGTTTGTGGGCTTCCACGATGCCATCGATATTGAATTCCGTGTTTTTTAAAATATCCACAAACGGAATCCCGAACTGGGTTCTTCCTTTCTCCAACAAATCTCTTTTTGGTGGAGCGATAAATGCGCGACTACCGAGAAAGTCGCCGACCAGATTCCCTTCCTCATCAGTAAAAGAGGCCACTTCTAGCGGCTTTGTCCTCTCGACTCCTTCCTCCTTTATCCGCCTCAGACATTCCAACGCTGAAAGAACACCTATCGAACCGTCGAACATCCCGCCGTTGATCACGGTGTCGATATGAGAGCCTGCCATTATCGTTTTTCCCGTTCCCTCCAATCGGCCAAAAATATTTCCTGCACCATCTTGCCGGACCTGGAGTCCGGCGTTTTTGATCCTGTCCTTGAGCCATTCGCGGGCTTCGAGATCAGCTCCACTGAAAGACGGGCGGCTTATCCCTCCTTTTGGGTCCCGGCCGATCTGTCCCAGTTCTTCGATATCCTTTATGAGTCGATCAAGATTTATCCGGATATCCATCATCTTTCCTTTATTGGATAAGGGCGATCATTTCTCTCACGGCCCTATCGATGCCGACTAGTGCTGCTCTTGCCACTATAGCAAACCCGATGCTGAATTCCTTAATCTCTGGGATGCCGGCTACAGGCTTGACATTGAAGTAGTCCAGCCCATGACCGGCATGGATCTCCAATCCTGATTCGGCCCCGTTCCTGGCCGCCTGTCCGATTTCTTCCAAGGCTCGATCGCGTTTTTCCCCGGGTTTCAAGTCAGCGTATTTCCCGGTGTTGATCTCGATCAGATCGACTCCGACTCTTTGGCATGCATCTATTTGGTCGATATCGGGGTCCACAAAGATGCTTACTCTTATCCCCGCCTTTCTAAGCTCCTGGATGTGAGCCTTGAGGCGATCTTCATTCGCGAGGACATTCAGCCCGCCTTCTGTAGTTATTTCCTCATTCCGTTCGGGAACTAAGGAAACGATGTCTGGTTTTATGTCCATGGCAATGTGTTTCATTTCGTCGGTGGCAGCCATTTCTATGTTGAGGTTTGTCTTTACGGTTTGTTTGAGCAAATGGAGATCCCGTTCTTTTATGTGCCGCCTATCCGAACGGATATGGCAGACGATCCCTTCTGCTCCGGCCTGCTCGGCTAAAAGCGCAGCAAGAACAGGTTCAGGGATAGTGTGCCGGCGTGCTTCTCTTATGGTGGCGATGTGGTCCACATTGACCGCAAGTTTCATATTACCCTCCATTTCAAATTTCTCCTGTACCATTATACCTGGAAAAAGGGGACGGTTCTATTTTTTTATAAATAATTCAGGAGCCTGGATTATTCACGAGTTGAGATTGCTGCAGCGGCGAAGAAGTGGCCTGTGAAGCTGTAGTGTACTACCGCGAACAGGCTACAATGAAGCCGATGTGGTGAGAACGGCTCACCCAGAGGGTAAAAAATGCTGATTAAATTATAAAGGATTTGAAAATTCCGTTTTACTGAAAATGGCTGAAAGTATCAGCCGTTTTTATAAATAATTCAGGTTAGCCGAGGTGTTTGGATAGGACTTGAGCCATCCGATTTGCCAAATCTTCAAGCTCTTCCTGATTTTGGCTTTCAACCATGATTCGTGCCAAAGGCTCTGTTCCAGAATACCGGAGATTGAACCGGCCATTGTCACCGAGATGATCTTCGATCTCTTCCATGGTTTTGACGATTTCGGGATAGAGCGAAAAATCGTCCTTTTTTGAAACCGGCACATTCAAATGGATCTGCGGGTATACTTGGTAATCTCTGACAAGCTCGGAAAGGGACGATTTTTTGACGGTTATGGCTTCTACCATTTTAATGCTGGTCAGGATCCCATCGCCGGTGGGGCAGTCATCCAGAAAAATAGTGTGGCCCGACTGCTCCCCTCCCAGATTTGCTCCTGACTTGATCATCTCCTCCAAAACGAACCGGTCACCCACTTTGGTACGGACTAGGTTTAGCTCCAGCTTTTCGAGAGCCTTTTCCAGACCCATGTTGCTCATCGTGGTTGCCACAACCCTGTCGGATTTCAAACATCCTTCTTCCTTCATGAATCGGCACTGGACAAAAAGGGTGTGGTCTCCGTTGAGGATCTGGCCGTTTTCATCCACCCAGATTGCCCTGTCCGCATCTCCATCATAGGCGATTCCAATGTCGGCTTTAGCTGTGACGACGCTTTCGGCGAGCTTTTCCGGATAAAGCGATCCGCATCCCAGATTGATGTTTTTGCCATCTGGAGAAGAATTGATCGATAGGACCTCAAACCCCAACAATTGAAAAACGAACGGCGCAATAGCAGAACTCGCTCCATTCGAACAGTCCAGGACAACCTTGATGTTGTGCTTGTTTTTTCCCTCAGGGAACCGGCTCAACAGGAATTCTGTGTATTTTTGTCCCAAAGTCTGCTCCGGATTGAAAGGGATGATTTTGGGTTCGATCGGCCTCTGGAGTTTCTGTATGCCGTCTTCCAGCCGCTTTTCCCATGTTTCAGGTATTTTCATGCCTGCCGAGGAGAAAATTTTGATGCCGTTGTCCTGGTAGGGATTATGAGAAGCCGAGATGACAATTCCTGCCGAGAAGTCGTACATTTTGGTGAGGAAAGAAACAGCCGAAGTGGGAATTATCCCTGCAGAAACGGCTTCTCCATTCTTGGATCCAACTCCTTGAAAAAGCGCCTGCTCCAACCATTTTCCCGATTTCCTGGTGTCTCTTCCGATTATCACCTTTGGAGGAAGCCCCTCCTGCTGGAGCAAATTCACCAGCGCCTCGCCCAGCACACAAACTGTAGAATAGTCCATAGGGAATTGGCCTGCAACTCCCCTCATTCCATCTGTTCCGAAGAGTTTTGTCATTTATTTTCTTGCCGGTTCACGTCGGCATAAGAACAAAAATTATACAGAAAAATGAAGAAAATTCAAGAAAAAATCCCCCCTTGTTACTTTTTTATCTCCGGCGCTTTTTCTTGGTTTATTTCCTGGATCAAGATCCGCACCTTCACCGTTGTGCGGGACGAGGACAACCGCAAATCCGGATTAGGAAGGATGAGGCTGGCTTCCACTTCTGTAGGTTCGGTCAACGTGGAGATATCGATCGGCGTGGTTCTCACCTTGTCCTCTTTGTTGACTTTGCTCTCTGGCCCTCTTACCCGAATCCGTGGAGGAATCACATCAATTTTTACGACCCCCAATCCTTCTGGTAGTTCTCCTATCATATCCGGTTCCACCTCTAGCATCTCCTCCACATATTTCTCCAGTTTCAGTTTCACCTGCGGCGGGAAGATTTCCTTGATCTCCGCTCCTTCAGGCGTGCGGACCATGTTTTCGCTGAGATAATAATCCTGCACATCAATCATTGCTTCACGGAGGTCCAGGACTGCATGGACATTGGCGTCCGTGAACTGCCCGATCCGTCTTTTGGGGGCCCGGATTATGACATTCACGTTGGAAGGTGGCCTTTCCACCAATACCATGCCGGGAGGGATGTTGTGAACATCGAGACGAACGGTTAGGATTTTTTCATCGAATATTTTATCGTCAGGAATGAGCGTTATCCACAGGACAAGGGCAATAAGAAAAGAAAATAGTTTGAGTCCCCAGTTTCGTAAAAATATCCGTCTGAATAATCTTATCATTTTATTTCAAATAGTTGATCAATTTTTCCTTAAGCTGCTTTTTTTCCAATCCTCTTTCCAAGCGACCTTTTATGGCCACGGAAATGGTTCCGGCCTCTTCCGACACGATGATAACCAAAGCATCTGTCTCTTGACTAAGTCCCAAAGCAGCCAGGTGCCTGGTCCGGGCCAGAAATTCATTACCCAAATTGTGGGTGGCAGGAAGGGGGAGAAGACAACCTGCGGACAAGATCCTGTCACCTTTGATTATCACCGCGCCATCATGAAGGGGAGAGTTGGGGAAAAAGATGGAGACCAGCAGGTCCTTTGTTACAGCGGCATCGATGTTGGTGCCGCGGTCAGAATAGCTCTTCAAAGAGATGTCCTTCTCGATGGCGATCAACGCTCCGATTTTTTTCGAGGCCAGATAATCCACAGCAAGAAAAACGTCTTCCATTTTTTCCGACAGGGCTTTAAGAGTCATGGGTTTTCTTAGAGACCGGGAGCCGATGGTCGTTAGGAATCTCCGGATTTCCCCTTGGAACAGCACGATGATGGCGATAATCAGGTACATGATGAATTTTTCGACGAGCCAATGGGAGACGAAAAGCTTGCCCCACTGAGTGATCAGATAAAGCAGGCCGACGATGGCGATGCCGATGGCCATCTGGTAGGCTTTGGTGTCTTTGATCAAACGGAAGAATGAGTACAGGATGACGGTGACAAGGAGGATGTCGAGAAAATCTCCAAGCGTGAAGTTGGCCAGGGCGTTGATGATATTTTCAAGCATATTGGATCGATTTCTCCTTATCAGATCTCCCGTCGGCGTCGGTAGCATGGTCCTCGTTTAAGATGGCTTCGGCCACTGTGATCGCTCTTTTGACGCATTCAACGTCGTGAACCCTCAAGATATGAGCGCCCTTAAGGACGGATATAACAGCGCTGGCGATGGTCCCTTCAGATCTTTCTTTAGGAGGAAGGTTGAGGATCTTGCCGATAAAGGATTTGCGGGATATCCCCAACAAGATCGGTCGGTCAAGGCTTTCCAAAAAGTGCAGGTTATTGATGATGGCCAGGTTATGCCTCATGCTTTTGCCGAACCCTATTCCCGGATCGATGATGATTTTTTCCCTTTGGATACCGTAGGCTGTTGCCGTCGCTATTCTTTCTTCCAGGAAACACCGAATTTCTTGATACAGGTCCTCGTAATAGGGGTTGGATTGCATGGTTTTGGGCACACCCTTCATGTGCATGAGGATAACCGGCGCCCCGGAGTCAGAGACCAAAAGCGGCATCCTGTCGTCGAAGCGGAAGGCGCTGATGTCATTGACGATATCGGCCCCTGCGGCCAAAGCCTCTTCGGCCACCTTGGCCTTGGTTGTGTCCACTGAAATGAGGACCTTTGTCCTTTTTCTGAGTTCCGCGATCACAGGGATGATGCGTTTCAATTCTTCCTCTTCGGATACCGGATCAGAGCCCGGGCGGGAGCTTTCTCCCCCGATGTCGAGAATATCTGCCCCTTGTTTTTCCATCTCCAATCCTTTCTCCACAGCCCTGTCTTTGTCAAGACATTCTCCAGGGTCTGAAAAAGAATCGGGAGTGATATTGACGACACCCATAAACCAGGTTTTATGGCCTAATATGTGTTGTTTGCCGTTGACCTCGAAAATAGGCTTCTTTCTCACTTCTTACGCTTCTGCCGGGTCCCCTTTTGCCTTTTTCCTTGGGCCCTTTTTATTTCCTTTTATGAGATCTTCGACTTCTTCCGATGAGAGGACTTCCTTATCCAGAAGAGCTTTTGCGATCCTTTTGAGCGCTGTTTTATTTTTTTCCAGAAGTTCTTTAGATCTTTCGAAATTCCGTGTGATGAGCTTTTTCACTTCAATATCGATGAGTTCGGCCGTCTTTTCGCTGAAGTTTTTATGCATGGCCAGATCTTTTCCGAGAAAAATGAGATCGTCACGCTCGCCAAAGGTCAAAGGACCCAGATCGGACATCCCGTACTGGCAGACCATTTTTCGGGCAATGTCGGTCGCTCTCTCGAAGTCGTTGGCCGCTCCTGTGGTGGTCTTGTTCAGGAACAGATTTTCGGACACTCGTCCTGCCATCAAAACAGAGAGTTGCGCCTCAAGATGAGTCTTTGAATAAGTGTACCGGTCGTCGAGAGGAAGCTGCTGGGTTATGCCCAGAGCTAATCCTCGAGGGATTATCGTCACTTTATGGATGGGATCGGCCTCCGGCATGAGAGTTGCGACCAAAGCATGGCCGGCTTCATGGTAAGCCGTACTCTTTTTTTCCTCGTCGCTGATGATCATGCTCTTTCTTTCCACTCCCATCAGCACTTTGTCTTTGGCGCTCTCCATGTCCGCCATCGTGACGTCTTCCTGGCCGAGACGTGCAGCGAGCAGGGCTGCTTCGTTGACGAGGTTGGCCAAGTCGGCTCCTGAGAATCCTGGGGTGGATCGGCCCAGGACCTTTAAGTCCACATCTTTATTCAGAGGGATGCTTTTCACATGGACTTTGAGGATATCTTCACGGCCTTTGACATCGGGCATGTTTACTACAATATGCCGGTCAAAACGGCCCGGCCGGAGGATAGCGCTATCCAGAATATCCGGCCTGTTTGTGGCCGCGATCAGTATGACTCCTTCGTTGGAGTCAAACCCATCCATCTCCACAAGGAGCTGGTTGAGGGTTTGTTCGCGCTCATCATGTCCGCCGCCGAGCCCTGCCCCTCTCTGCCGGCCGACAGCATCGATCTCATCGATAAAGATCAAGCACGGGGCGTGTTTTTTCCCTTGCTCGAACAGATCCCTAACCCGGGAAGCCCCAACGCCGACAAACATCTCGACAAAATCAGAACCGCTTATCGAGAAAAAGGGCGTTCCGGCTTCACCGGCCACTGCTCGGGCAAGGAGTGTTTTTCCTGTTCCCGGAGCCCCGACAAGAAGGACGCCTCTGGGGATCCGTCCTCCGAGCTTTTGAAATCTTTGGGGATCTTTCAGGAATTCGATGATTTCTTGCAACTCTTCTTTGGCTTCCTCCACTCCGGCCACATCCTTAAAGGTTATCTTTTTCTGAACGCCTGAGAAGAGCTTGGCCCGGCTCTTCCCGAAGGATAGAGCCTTGTTCCCGCCGGACTGCATCTGGCGCATGAAGAACACCCAGAAGAGGATGAGGATGAGGATCGGAAACCAGGTGAAAAGGTAGGAGAACCATGGGCTGCGGGAAGTATCCTTGACGGTTATGACTATGTTGTGTTCCCGTAAAATTTTTACGAGGTCATCGTATTGGGTGGGCGCAACACTTTTGAATTCTTGTCCATCCGTGAATTTTCCCTTGAGCTGGCTGCCCGTGATGGTCACCTCGTTGATATTTCCTCTTTCAACCTCGTCCATGAAATCCGAGAAATTTATTTCCCTTTTGACCGCACCGGGAGTTTGGAGAAGACTGTAAAGAACGATGATGATGATCCCGGCTGCGATCCAGAAAATTATGCTTCGGTATGATTTTGGTGGTTTTCTTTTTACATCTGGCATGATTTATTCCTTATGAAAAATCATTTTAACATGTTTTGTAAAATTTGTTAACAAAACTGCTATTAATATATATGCTCAAAATCCCGAATGTTATTCATTTTTATGGCCTTGACTCCGATCCGAGGTTCTTGTAACATAAAATACCCTTAGGTGGGGCTGTAGTTCAGTTGGGAGAACGCTTGACTGGCAGTCAAGAGGTCGGGAGTTCGAGTCTCCTCAGCTCCACCATCCTTTCCCCTGGAAAACCCTGATTTTGTTTTCAGCCTGAGTTAATTAAACTGAGTCTTTTTCACTAATTTTGTCCACAAATTGTCCACACGGATTATGAGATGGACTCTATTAAAAAAGACTAGCCTTCTGGTCTTCAAAACCAGTGTGAGGCTGTAATAGGTCCTGGGTGGGTTCAACTCCCACACCTTCCCGCCAGGGTAAAACCAGATTTTCTCATGCTTTGTTGATTCAATCCTAAAACCATATTTTCAGCCATTTTCACTCGATTTTGTCACGTATGTGGCACGTGGGGATAAGTCCATATTGAGCGACTGCCTTCTAAGCAGCAGGTCGCGAGTTCGAGTCTGGCCAGGGGTACCAGCTTTTTCTCTGGAAAACCTCATTATCAGCTTAATCGACCGTATCTAATTTGAAGCAAGTTTAGGCATTTTCTTACACACCACAGACACACAGGGAGAGGTCTGCTTACCTGTTCTATAGATGCGCCTGTGTTAGACAAATTTGACGACAAAGTTCCAATCTGATAAAATTCAAACTAGTAGGAGGGATGGGATGAAGAAAAGATTTCTACTCTTGGCTTTAGTCATCAGTTTTGTCCTTTTGGCCCCTTATCTCTTGACCGGAGAGGACATCACCCTCCGGATTCACTTTTTTCAGGGAACATGGATAGAAGGCCAGCCCGGATTGATTAAGGTCACGGTCCTAACGACATCATCCAACCCGGCGCTGGCTGAGCTTAAGACCATAGCCGACAGGCCAGAGAGCGAGCTAAAAATTGCAGTCACCGAGGCTCTGCTAGATATCCTGGACCTGCGAACTGTGGAGGACTTGTTCCCAATGGTATTGACCTGGAATGGAATAGACCCAGGTTTGAGCGACACAGTCGTCCGGAAATCGCTCGTGTTCCGGTTTGCCTTTATTCCTAAACGGATTTCTCCTCAAGAAATAGCCTTGCGCGTTGCACTCTTCAAATCTAAAGAAGGTTCTCTTAGAACCGGTGATACCGAAGAAAAACAAGTGCAGGATGCTGCCATTAAGGTTGTCCGAGATGAAAAGATGATGGAGCGGATACTGGATCAAGCGCTCAGTCTCGAGATCGGCGACCCGGTCATTGTTGGCATTCCCTATGAAGACCATGTCTATTTCATGATGATATTGTTGACGAGCGGGAGCCTGGATTCGAAACAAGGGGCTTCAAAAGCAGAAAAGATGCGGGAGCCAACGAAGGTCATAGCGGCGCCAAAGGCTATTCGCAAAGTCCTTCCAGCATACCCGGAGAAGCTAAGACAACAGGGGGTGGAAGGCACAGTCGAACTCCGGGTCTCGATTGATAAAAAAGGGATAGTCCAAGAGGCAACAGTGCTGGAATCCATTCATCCATACTTGGATTATGCGGCCGTCCAGGCCCTAAGGCAGTGGGAATTCGAGCCTGTCCTTCGAGAAGAAAAACCGGTGCCAGTGGCCTTTATGGTGGCAGTCAATTTCGACCCAAAAACATGGAACCTCCAACAGGAAACGACTGAAATCGAGGAGATTCCCCCCACAGGTCTAGAGTCGGATTCCCAGGCGCGTCTGCGGATGATTCTCGACCATTGCGCTGAATATTGCCAAAAGCTGGCTGGGTTGGCCCTCGATTTCATTTGTGAAGAGACGATCAAAGAAATCCATTACAACTTCAGTACAGAAGAAGGCGGCTGGGTCTTGTATATATATAGCCCGCCTAGCCCACCCGGAGGCCCCATCACTTCAGCCAGGACTCCTTTGTTTGATCCGAAGCTAACAGAGAAAAATAGCTTCGTCTGTGACTATCTGCTTGTAAAAAAAGGCGAAACAATCGAGGAGCGGCGAATCCTTCTCCAAGAAGACGGCCGCACAATGCCGGATCGAGAAACGCTGTTGGAGGAGAAAAAGTTCTCCGTCCTTATGCCGCTCTTCGCTCCCGTCCAGCTTCTCGATCGGGACCGCCAGCCTCAGTTCAATTACACGCTTCTCAAAGAAAAGAAGGTCAACAAGAAAAAAGCTTACTTGATCGAGGCTGTGCCCAAATCCAGTGATGTGGCCGGTATTCAATGCGGCAGAATATGGGTTGACGTGAAAACGTTTCAGATTCTCCAATGTGAAATCGAAGGCGTGCCGCTTGAAGGATATGAAGACATCCTTAAAGACTGCGTTCGATTCAACATAGAACCTCTTTTCACCACAACCTATCAATATAAAATCAAGAGGAAGGACGTGCTTTTTCCCTTCCTTACGACGATTCGCGTCGCCTATAAAGGGAAGGGAGCTCCAACGAAGCTCACGAAATTGAAGACCAAGATGACCTATAAGAAATACAAGATATTCACCGTGGAGTCGGAACAGGTCATCAAAAAAGGCGATTCTGGGGGTCTTTCTTCAACAGAAATGAGGCAGTTGGAAGCCAGATTTTTAAAATTCCTACATCCCTCTCAAGTCAGCAGGAGAGAATCGGTATTTTTATATCATTTTTTGACACAGAATTTTCCTTGTGGGATAATGTTTCGTCTCAACTAAATTCGGACCACTCATGATATTTCTTAAGCGGTGGTTTGCGTATAATAAAATGCGGAATAGTGCAGGAAAAAAGCAAAAGGTAGAAAAATTAAGAATTGAGAGCTTTATATTTTCTTTGTAAACCCTAAAAAAACATCTCATAAATACCTGGCATGAGCGTTAGATTACAATTATACCTCAGATCCACATTTTGGACATGATAACTGAAAAACCTTAAAGCCAGGCGAATCATTAGTTTGCTTTAAGCCATTTGGAAGTTCGTTATTACCCTTTTGTTCCATTAGGCATAATAAGCAAACCAAGGCTTGGCAGCGTTTGCATTTGGTGATTTGCTTATTAAGCAAGGACTCATGCATTACAGGGATTCCTTTAAATTTCATTATATCCCCTTTGCTACCACAGTTAGAACAAATTCCCTCTTTTTTCTTCTTAAATCCCAGCATTTTTTACCTCCGCTTGCCAAAGCGAATAATTGACATATGCTTGAGCTCGTTGTAGCTCTGGAAATGTAATTATTCTGTAATCAAACCTTTCAGCTATTCTATTCAGTAAATCAGTATCCGAAACAATACAAGCCTCTAAAAAAAAACCGGAATTCAGAAGATCCCTTGATATCATCTCTCTGAATCTATGATCTTTCGATTTCATCATTTTTAGAGCATTAAGAAACTTCAATTTTTCCGGATCTTTTTCTGCAACAACCTTTTCTAATTGATCGGAATGAGAAGAATCTTTATCCAACATATCCAAGAGGTATGAACATAATGTCAATCCTAAGTATAAATTTATATTTTTTAAACTCTCATATTGTTTTAGCGCCTGGTGGAAACAATCATGGCTTAACTGCATTCGATTTAGTAAAAATGATACCAAAGAATATCTATAGAGGATATCAGGAGCAGCATATGGGCCTATTTTATTATCTATCCAATGTTTGCTCTTTTGGAAAAAAAATAAACTGTTTTCAAGGTCTCCGATGGCAAAAAGAACCCAGGCAAAGGCTGCATATAAAGATTCCATTTCTCCACCGCCCCAACTATCACCGAGCAGATCCTTTTGATGGGATGGATCAATAACAACTGTAATTTCAGGTATATTACATACACTGCATAGTACTTTCCAGAATTTTTCACTGTCGATTTCTAAGTATCTCTTTGAGTCAGGATTTACAATTGATGAAATCTGGTTAAGCTTTTTACACATTCCCAAATGGTCTATCCAAAAAATCGGTTTGGGAGTTTCAATAAAAAAAGGTGTCAAATCATAATCATTATCCGACCAACCCACAACAATGACGCAATAATTCTCAAATATTGTGTTGAGAACCTTGGCCTGTGCATCATTAAAACCTTTTCCCACCTTATCTAACGTGGCAACTATGCTAGAATTATCTGTGATACATCCATGCACTTTAATTAAGGTGATTGCCTCCATTCCCCCCGCTTTTTTATTGGTCATTAAATCATGGAAAATAGAAACATTAAGTTTAACATTCGATAATACCTTGGTAAAAGCCTCCTCAATAAGCGTATCAAAATTTGGAGTAATAATAAAACTGCAAAAACCAACAGCACACAGCAAAGCAAGAGAAATATGCGAGTTATTAAAAATATTTGTTGATAAATTCTGTTTCATAAACTCCGGAATTATATAATCATTTGTCATATCAGTTATAATACTGCACAAGAGTTCCAATGGGATTCGGTTGATTAAAGAGTATATTTTGTCTTCATTTTTTATGTGATTATAAATATGGGCATTGCACTCTCCCATATAGTCAATTAGATTGTGTTTTAGCTTATTTCCTCCAGGAAGTTTTGCAGGATCTGCAATAGATATCCCTGCTCCAACAAAAAATGCAAATTTTTCTCCAGATTTATATAATTCTGCCACCTCATTTATAAAGATTTTTGTCTCTTTACTAACTCTTATCTTTTCAGTCATTTGCCTAAAACCATTGTGATAAGAATTTCCTTTTTTTGCACATACAATTTACACTCATTTTTATCAAAATTTTACCCTTTGAACTGCTGCATCAACAATAATACACAGAGCAAAAATATCCATCCAATTACTGTATGTCGTCAAATGATTAGGACACACCCTTAAGCGACGATTTTTGCTTACTCATTTTACTTCTAACTAAGACTTCCTATCAAGCTATTAAGCAAAAATAGGTGATTTTAAGCATTTCTGGTGACAAAAGAAGAAGTCTAACTACGAGATGGACCCTCTGCTTGACAAGTAGAAGATCTAGAGTTCAGATTTACTATGGGATCAGTTTATCCCCTAATTTTGACTTTCTTTTTTTACTTAGCTAATATTAGACCAGCAAAGGGAAAAGAAGAATATAAAAGAAACCTCAGGAAGAAATCAATATATTGAAAGTTGATATTTTTATGAAATGTTCAATATTCTATCAGGGTAAAAATTATAGTGGAAAATAGTACATATCTCAAAAACATTGGGGAACTAGTTAAATCATTAATGGATAATCTCATTCTTTTTGGAGCTAATTTTATTAATAAACATGGATTAAATATTACTTCTAAATACAAAAAAGACAAAGATAAGTTTGATTTATGCCTGACATTAAGAGATAACGTGCTTTATAGAGCCAAATCTATCAGATATCATTTGTTAATGTTGTCTAATTTCGAGAAAAGCGTAACAAAGCAGTTTATGGCTGACCAATTTGATTATAAAAAACGTGTTGATTTAATGATGTACAGTGTGGAGACGCAGTTATTTTTACTTGATGATATTGTTTTTCACCTCATATCTCTATTTGATTATATTGGGAATTTGATTGGATTTACATATTACGGAGAGCATAGGATTAAAATAAAATGGAAAGGAATTGTTAAGTGGTGCAAAAATGCTCCTCTAGAAAAAAAGAAAACAGGGAAGATTAATGTCAATAATTCGCTTGTTTCAAATCTAATATTGAAATATCAACAAAGCTTGGTATACAGATTAGAAGAATATCGAGCATGTCTTTTTCATTACGGAAAAGACACAACAAGAAGTCAAGCTACAATTAATATTATGAAGCCAAATGAAAGTAGAGTTGCCACTGAAATCCCAAAAGACTTTCAAAAATGGATAAAACAATTTGCGAATGTATCTGAAGAAAATGAGGCAACATTATGTCATGCAGCAATGTGGCTTGTTATAGAATCATTTACAGCTGCGAATGAAATCATAATGTTATTGCAAAAAGAATTGAAAACATAATCAAAGATTCAATGATTGATGCTTAAAGATTCATGCCTTGGCTTTCTGAGGTTGAGAGTCTATGAGGTGGATTAAAGGGCTTTGTTGCATGAATCGAAAACATGGGCACCTCTCCCTTTGACAAGAAATTTTATCCAACCACATAAGACAAAGGTTCACCCATTTCGAGCATCCGATTCAGGATAGCGCAACCAATCTCAGCTTCCCGTTTTTGAGCATCGTCATTCTTGGTTCTTAGCCGTCCCCCAATGATTTTCTTGTAACGATAGAATGCATTTTCCGCGTGACTCTGCAAATAGTATCCAGACTGACGTTTCCACTCAGATCGTCCCTTGGCTCGGATCTCCGCAATATGACGGTCTCGATAAGAGGGAACATTGATGGAATTGTTGGGCAATACCGCGTCTTTTCTCGGCGGCACGATAACCTCGGCTCCTGGTGAATGATGGCCCATAGCCTCATACACCGCCTCCTGGTCATAGATTCCGTCCCCTACGAATAGGTCAATTTCTCGGTCAAGTTGAGCCAGAAGGTCAGGCACCTGAGATGGGTCCTGTTCGTGTCCATCGGT
>Ga0114930_10001150_pt1 | contig 25954 bp, 27 predicted proteins | sample AnhtaG_FD_87300 | JGI IMG/M metagenome (GOLD analysis project Ga0114930, IMG submission 87300) | Deep subsurface microbial communities from Anholt, Denmark to uncover new lineages of life (NeLLi) - Anholt_01485 metaG | ecosystem: Environmental > Aquatic > Marine > Oceanic > Sediment | place... | reverse complement strand
GGGGCATGAAGCCTATCCTCTACCTCATCCCACAGCCCCGCGGCTCGCAGATGATCCTCCACAATCCGATCCAACTCTTGTCTCCCTTTAAGGCCGTTAAGGCGGGGGCCGAAGGCCACATTGTCGTAGATCGACATGGGTAGAGGATACGGTCTTTGAGAGAGCAAACCTATCTTCTTTCTAACCTCCGTCACATCAACATCAGGACGATAGATATCGAGGCCATGGACTAGCACCTGGCCCGATATCTTGGTCCCCTCCAGTAATTCTACTAATCGGTTTAAGCATTTCAGGAAGGTGGTCTTGCCACAACCTGAAGGCCCGATGATCGCCGTGATCTGCCTTTCGGGGATCTCGACGGTCAAATCCTTCAAGGCGTGGTGATCTCCATAGAATACGTTAAGGTTATGGACACTGATGTGAGGATTGGCCATTCCTTCCTCCTATCTTATCACGTGGGCCGTAAACCTCCCGGCGACAAGCCTACAGCCCAGACTAATAAGTAAGACTATGATCGTAAGCACTAGGGCAGAGGCGTAGGCTCTCTGCTGCACTTCAGGGAAGGGGGTAGCCAGTTGAAAGAAGACAGCCAAAGGCAAGGAAGCCACAGGCCGAAAAAGCGAAGAGGGCAGACTGTCGGTATAGCCAGCGGTGAACAAGACCGATGCCGCATCGCCGATGCCCCTGCCAAAGGCCAAAAGAATGGCCGTCAAAATTCCGGGCAGAGATTGTCTCACCACCACGCTCATCGCCGTTTCCAATCTCGTTGCCCCCAAAGCATAGGCGCTTTCCTTCAATTCGAAGGGGACCATGCTTATCACCTCTTCCATAGCCCTGCTCATGATGGGAAGCTCAAGGAGCGTTAAGGCCATAACGCCTCCCAGCAACGAGGCCCTAACTCCCAGGAAGACCATGATGGTGAAGCCAAAGGCCCCGTACAAGATGGAAGGAACACCCCATAAGACGTCAAGGGACAACCTGGCAAACTCGGAGAACCTGGACTTGCCGCTGTACATTTGCAGGAATAGGGCGATGGGGAGGCTAAGGAGAAGGGCCAAGACCGTTGCTCCACCAGCCAAACATAGAGAGCCAGTGATGGCGTTCAGTATCCCGCCCTCTCCTCCCAAATAGTATCCCCCCTTGGGAGCCTGGATGAGCATCGCCAGGTTGAGAGCAGGTAAGCCCTTCAAAACCACGACCGCCAATACAAACACGAGGCTCCCCATGACGATGAGTGCTGAGGCTATCATCAGCCCCTGGAAGATAAGTTCCTCTTTCCGTTTATCCAAAATCTATATCACCCCCTTTCCCCCAACACTCGCCGCAAGATGATCCTCGCCATGATGTTAAAGCATAAGACCATAAGCAGTAAGAACAAACCCGCGCCCAACAGCGCCGAGTCGTAAAGTGGTATAGACATCATCTCCCCATAGTTGTTGGCAATCAGGGCCGTCAACGGATATGCAGGATCAAAGATGGATGATGGAATCATAGCCACGTTACCCACCACCATGAGCACGGCCATCGTCTCTCCGAAGGCTCTAGAGAAGCCCAAGACGATGGCCGCAACCACACCGGGAAGCGCCTTGCGCATCACGACATGCTTCACCATTTGCCACCTTGTAGCGCCTAGGGCTAAGGAGGCCTCCCGAAGCCCATCTGGCACCGATCTAAACACCTCCCCGGCAACGGAGATGATGATAGGAAAGACCATAAGGGCCAATACTATGCTCCCGGCCAGCACACTGTAACCAGTGAGGTTCTCCGCCGAGAAGACAGGAATGAACCCTAAACTCCTCCCCATCAGGGGTGCCACATAATCTCTTATCAGCGGCACCACGGCCAGCACCCCCCACAGACCGTAGACCACCGACGGTATGCCGGCCAAAAGATCGATGAGCGGCTTGACAACCCCTCGAACCCTTGCCGAGGCATACTCAGTTAGATAGATAGCGGTTAGAAGGGAAAGGGGAATAGATATGATCATAGCCAAGGCCGTTACCCAGAGTGTACCGAGGATGAAGGGGTAGAAGCCAAACTCTCCTTTCATGGGGTGCCAGGAAGAGGAGAAAATCAACTCTCCCAGAGGCTTGGCGGAGAAAATCGGTCTGGCCCGCGCATACAAGCCTAAGGCCATGAGAAAGACGATCAAACTAGAAGAGAATGTAACCAAGAACATGAGCCTGCTGGCCAGGCGGTCTTTCAAACTTCTGGTAAGCATCCCTTCTCCTTCGACTGTTGGAGAGACGGCGAGATATGGATTTTCCCCCTCACTCCAACTTCCTCAGCCCTTCCTCAAGCTGTTCTTTCGGTAAAGGTATATAACCTACTTCTTCAACGTATCGCTGTCCCTCAGTTAGAATCCAGATCATAAAAGCACGCGTCAATCCAGTCGGCTGGCCTAAGGTGACGAGGTTCAAAGCCCTCGCCGGGGGAGAGGGGTAGATCCCTGTGGCGATGCCTTCCATGAATTCGTCCTTGGTGTCGTAGAAACTCTCCTCCTCGTCGAGGCGACCATTGGCGTCAAGATCGAGAGGGAGTGTCTTTATCCCAGCCACTGGCTTTCCCGTTGCCGCAGCGTAAGCGAAATTCAGATTATTGTAGCCTATGCCCAGAGGGTCTTGACTAACCGCTTCTGCCAGTCCCGGGTCCCCGTAGACAGCCACACCTGTTAGATCCTCCTGTGCGTACCCACCCAGGTAATGGGCCCAGGTCTTGGCGGCACCACAGGCATCGGATCTTGTATAGATATGAATTTCATGCGCCACGTCCGACCTGCCTATCACTTCTCCCCAGGTGGTTATATCCCCGGTGATCCAGATGGCCTCTAGGATCTCCTGGGACACACCCCTGCTTAAAAGGTCTTCCAACACCGGATTATTCTCGTTCACGGTGGCAACAACGGCGTCCTTAGTGACCGGGACCCAGAAGGCACCCTGCTCGATCTCCTCAGGGTATATCTCCCGCGAAACCATACCGATATCGACCAATCCTCCCAGGGCATCGGCCATCCCCTTACCAGCCCCGCCCGCTGATATATCAAAGGTGACTTGGGGGTAGATCTTATGAAATTCCTCGCCCCACCTGACCATCAAGGGGTAGAGGGCCCAGGCTCCGGAGACGGTGATCGTGCCCTCCAGCTTACCTTCCCTCTGTCCTTCGGTTGCGGGTCGGCCGCAGCCGGTGACCGACAGGGCCAGGATTACCAGGAGAACCAGAACTGTTCTCACATCTTGTTTCTTCACGATGCTCCTTCCTCTCGACAAGAAAGGCCGCAGACAAGTCTGCGGCTCTCTTGAAAGCAGACCTGTCCCTTCCGATGCCGACGGGGTTAGCTGACGGGTTAGGGCGGAAAGGTGCCCCTCTCGCCATCGCGAGATACACCCCAAACGTTGGATCCCCCGCTCGATCCGACTATGGACCGATTAGGCGACAGACATCCTTATGCAGTTGTCGGTTTCGCGATCAGAACGGGCCGGTTGGCCCAGCGCAGCAGCGGCCCGATCACCTCCCCCAGCAGTCGGCGCAGCCACGGGCCATGGGGCTCCGCAGCGATGGCGATCAGGTCGTAGTCCCCTTCGGCCACCTCACGGCGAATCTGCCACTCCGGTGAGCCCTGGCGCAACGCCAATGTGCCTTCGATCTCCCAATTCACCAGCCGCCGGGCCACCCGGCGCATCGCCCGTCCCAGTGCGGTGTCGGTAGCCAGCAAGGCGGCCAGGCCCTGCGGAATGCAGGCCATGTCGTGGTACATCGCCGGCAGCGGCGGCACCACAGCCAAGACGGTGACAGCCGCGCTGCTCGGCTGGGCCAGGCGCACCATCCAATCCACAGCCTCGTCATCCGTTTCCTCGCCTCGAATGACGAGAAGCATTCTCCTGAGCGGCCAGCGCGGCCGCCGGGCTACCAGCAGCGAAGTGGGCACCCGATCCGCAACCCTGCGACTCGCCGGGCCCGAGAGCAGCCGCTCGACCAGCGATTGGTGTGACTCCCCTAAGATGACCAAGTCGTAGCCAGCGCGCCCTACTTCATCGGCCAGGGCGTCGAAGAGGGCGCCTGGCCCGGCCACCGTTTGGAAGAGACTGACGTGGATGCCCAGCAGGTCGCCCAGGCACTGGGCGTAGCCCCACACCTCATCGGCGATGGGGCTGGCCTGGGCGCAGACCAGCAGCGCATCAATGGCTGCCACATCGCTCCTCACCACATACGGCGTCGTACCCAAAGTGGTCTCCTTAGCCTCTCCTGGGCGAGCGAGGCTAAGTCCTCGTCTCCCGGCGTTGCCAGCGCTCGATTAGATGGCCGGCTATGAGGGTCAGTGTAAGGGGAACACCGATCCTTACAGTCACTCCTAACACCAAGACTACTAGTGCCTTCACCGATCCTCCTTGGCAACGCGGAGTTGTTCGTTGCCTTCTCTGCTACGCCGTTTTCTACTCTCCTTTTCTCGGACGACGATAGATGAACCAGTAGACCAAGGCCACCATGAAGCCTCCCCCGAAGATATTCCCAGTGGTCACGGATATTAGGTTGCCGATGAACCCTAGAAGGTTGAGGTTCGCCAGGTCACTAGCGACCTTTCCTGCTGCCGATAGCACCTCGGTTTCGGCTTTCAGCAACATCCCCATGGGAATGAAGTACATATTGGCGATGCTGTGTTCAAAACCCGAAGCCACGAAGGCCGTGATGGGGAACACAATGGCCAGGATCTTGTCCATGACGCTTCTACCACTCAGGCAGAGCCAGACCGCTAGGCAGACCAGGGCGTTGCACATGATACCCCTGGTCAGCCCCTCCATGAAGGAGAGGTTGACCTTAGCGTTAGCGATATTGAGGGCTGTGGCTCCTACTCCATAGTCAGCGAAGGCCCACTGGCGAGTCAGGTACATGATAAAGGCCGTAGCCAAGGAGCCTACTAGGTTTCCGATGTAGACGATAAGCCAGTTACGCATCACCCGGGCCAGGCTGATCTTCCGGCTAACCCAGGCCATCATGATCAGGTTGTTGCCGGTGAAGAGTTCTGCCCCGGCCACCACTACCAAGATCAGGCCTAGGCTGAAGACCAGTCCCCCTAGAAGTTTAGTCATTCCAAACCCAAAGCCGGTGTTGGTGACTACCAGGGTGCAGAACTCGGCTCCCAGGCCGATGAAGGCTCCAGCCAGGACCGCTAGAGCGAAGGTACTCCAGAAGTCCAGGTTGGCCTTCTGGACTCCTACATTCTCCGCCCTCTCGGCCATCTCTGGAGGGGGAAAGGCATCTACCCTGATTACCTCTTGCATCTCTGCGAGCCTCCTTGAGCGAAGCGTTTATCCTGGGCCATTTTCCAAGTAATCAGCGCAAATCTCTTGGAAGGTATCACTCATCACTAGATTGCGGCTTTGGCCATATGGTGATCTTTACGACAGGCCCCCCGGTCTTGATTCCGGCACTGGACTGCCCAAGACTTGTTCGGCTACTTCGTGCCCCGCTCTTCTGCTGGAGTCAACTTGGGTCTTGTCGTGACGCGCAACTCCGCCACTCTCTCCCTGACCATGGCATATAGGCCAGCTATTACCGTGGCCCAGACTAAGCCGGGGACGAAGAGCACGACAAGTCCGGCGAAGAGCATCACCAACGTCGATTGCAAGTCACCCACTTCTACACCTCCTGAACGTTAGTTTCGAGGGATCTTCACACTGGTCGGTGTATCTCGTCGAGGGCAGCTCTCCTCTCCTGAACCGCGCCCCGGATGAGTTGATAGAGGCCGGCGACCACCGTGGCCCAGACCAAGCCGGGCACAAAGAGCATCACTAGAACCGCTGTGCCTATGGCTACCATTGCTTGGAGATCCACCATCTTCCAACCTCCTGTCCACTTGGCTCAACCGATTGGAGCCTCTAGTGTTTGGGAGCTAGTGGCTCCAGCGTACCAGTGGCTCGCTCCTCTCCAGCGGCTTGCCTCTCCTGGATCCTCTCCCGGATGAGTTGATAGAGGCCTGCGATCACCGTGGCCCAGACCAAACCAGGGACGAAGAGCACCACCACAACCGCTATGGCTATGGCCACCGCCGCTTGCAGATCCACCATCTTCACACCTCCTGTTCACTTGGCTCAACCATCGAGCCTCTTTTTCTTTCCCGCTTTAATTCTACCCCGCAATATTCAGGCCGTCAGCGATGATAATGCCTGTTTTGCCCCCCGCAAAACTCCTGATTTCTTCCCCCCCGGCGTAGAGATTTTTCCTCGGTTAGACCCAGACTTTCCACCTACTTTGCGCTAAGGAAATAGGTGCTTTTGCCTACCTCTTTCCGCATTTATCTGCTTGCACCTCTTCTCCTAACGAGGTATCATGATGATGGATGGACCTTCGTTACTCCTAGGGGGAAGACGATGGAGAAAATAAAGGTCTTTTTGGCTGAGGATCACGTTCTGATGCGGGAGGGAACGAGGGAGTTTTTGGAGCGCGAAGAGGATATCGAAGTGGTGGGCGAGGCGGGTGATGGAGAGGAGACGGTGAGGCTGGCAACCCAACTGCGGCCCGATGTGGCCATTATCGATATCGCCATGCCCAAACTGAACGGGATTGAGGCCACCAAAAGGATCAAGGCTCAAAACCCCTCTACGGCCATCTTGATACTCACCGCCTATGACAACGATCAATATATCTTCGCCGTCTTGGATGCGGGGGCTGCTGGTTATCTCTTGAAGAGCGTAGATAGCCAGGAGTTAGTGGATGCGGTCCGAGCAGTGCATGCTGGCGAATCGGTCCTTCACCCCACCGTCGCTCGAAAGGTGCTCGATCGCCTAGCTGCCCGGCGGCCGAGGCCGGTCGATGACGAAGGGATAGAGCGACTCACCAAGCGCGAGATGGAGGTGCTCAAGTTGGCGGCTAAGGGGCTTAGGAATAAGGAAATAGCGGAAGAGTTGGTGCTCAGCGTGCGCACCGTTCAGGGCCACTTGAGCAACATCTTCGGCAAGATGCAGGTTGGTTCCCGCACTGAGGCGGTCATAAAGGCCCTAAGAAAAGGGTGGCTGCGCCTGGAAGATATCCGCGAGGAGCCTTGGGCGCGAAGCCTGTAACCGACGCTTGAGGGGCAACGCAAGAATAAGAATGATGAGTCGATTGAGGAGGACTCTAGAAAACCGCCACTTTTGGCTTATATGTCTGGTGATGGTGGGTGTCAGCCTCATCTACTACATGGATGAGATACCCTTCATAGCCATGATCCTTGAAGAGATGCCCTTTCAGTTGACTCGCCATGCCATGCAGCGGACGCTGTTCATACTGTCCGTAGCCTATGCCACCTTGGCCTTTGGGATCACTGGAGGGCTAACGACCCTATCCATTTCCCTCCTCATCATGATGCCCCGGGTGCTGTTCATCTCTCCGTATCCCCTTGATGCTTTCACGGAGGTGCTGGCCGTGGGCTTTGTGGGAGCGGTGATGAGTTGGGTGATCGAATCTTTGGAGAAGGAGAGGCGGCTCCGTCAGAAGGCTATCTCTCGGCTGCAAGCCACCAACGCCATCTCAGAGATCCTGAACCGCTCCTTGGAACTGGAGGAGATATTGGACGTTGCCCTGGAGAAGGTCTTGGAGGTGACCGCTTTGGATGCTGGGCTGATCTTCACCCTGGACGTGGTCAAGCAGGAACTAGACCTAGTTGCCTATCGTGGAATCTCGCCCCAGACGGCCAAAGGTGTGGACAGGCTGAAGGTGGGCGAGGGCCTCTGTGGACGAGTAGCCCAAACGGGAGAGCCCCTGGTGGTGGATGATACCTCCAGGGATGAAAGGCTCACCAGGATGGTTATCCGTGAAGAGGGGCTTCAGGCGCAACTCGTCGTTCCCCTCAAATCCAAGGGTAAGGTGAAGGGGACTATGGCTGTAGGCAGGCGAGGCCCTAGGGAGTTTGTTCCGGAGGAAACAGCGCTAATATCTACCATCGGCAATCAGATCGGTGTGGCTATCGAAAACGCCCAGCTCTATCAGAATATGCGTTTCTATGTGAGGCAAATCACCCAAGTCCAGGAGGCGGAGCGGGAGCGGATCGCGCGAGAACTCCACGACGATACAGCTCAGGCTCTATTGGTCCTCCGGCGTCATCTCGGTGCGCTTCTGGGATCTCCCCAACAACTCCCAGAATCGACAACACAACGCCTGGAGCAGACACGCCAACTGACCGATGAGATACTGGAAGGTGTACGTCGCTTCAGTCAGGACCTTCGCCCTCCCACTCTGGACGACCTAGGCCTATTACCTACCCTGGAAGGGTTAGTCGCTGACCTGAAGGCGCAAGAGGGGATAGATGTCCTACTCAAAGTACTCGGAAACCAGCGGCGTCTGTCTCCAGAGGTGGAACTAGTGCTCTTTCGCATAGTGCAGGAAGCGTTGAACAACGTGCGAAGGCACGCTCGGGCTTCAAAGGTTGTGACTACAGTGGAGTTTGGCGATGAGCGGGTCAGGCTAACGATCAGCGACAACGGACGGGGGTTCGAGCTGCCAGGCAGGATGAGCGACTTGGCGGCGGCCGGGAAACTGGGTCTCATGGGGATGCATGAGCGGGCTAGGCTTCTGGGCGGTGTCCTGACAATCCAATCGGAAGTGGAGAAAGGGACCACGTTGATCGCTGATCTACCGGTATGAAAAGCCCCTGCGATCTCAGGGGCTTCTTGGTAGCCCTCTTCGGCCCAAGGGGTTATTCGCTGACTCGACGGCGGATCTGCTCATACCATTTGGCGTGGTGACTAGCTATATACTCTTCGGGCAACCAGCCCGTGAGCATGGCTAAGATACAAGCTTCCACAACCGAGTGTACCCCCGCTAGCACAACCTGAATCATAGTCATCCCTGTGAGTGCGATCATGGCTAGATCGTGCAGAATTACATTCCACTGCCAGAAGAAGGGCGGTGCAGCCTCCCTATCAAGCCGCATCACCAACCCAACAACTCCGAGGATGAACAGAACGGCCAGATACTCCCTGCCCCCTTCTGGGAACTTCTCCCTTCAGGGTGAACTCGCCACTGATAACAGGTGGATTGGCTGATGCTGTGCTTCCACTATAGCTCAGCGATTGAGCTCTTCCCTTAACCCTGGGCTCGGGACGAAGGGTGGCTCGTAGTCATATTCTAGCACCAGTTGTGAGCAGCCCGTCGCTTGGGCTTGGATACTATTTGCTCTCCATACAATCCTCCTCGATTTGCTAGGAAGCATCTTGCCACCCCTCCGGAGTTAATCTCTCCAATCCCGCCCTCCTGCGGGATAAGAATTGCCAGTGATCCCCGCTCATCCGGGCCAGACCATAGAAAAGAAAACCGTGGGAGTCGCTGTGCCCCACCTCGGAAAGCCGCATTTCCAATGGATTTCTAATTTCCCCTCCCGAATTTTTATGAGAATTTAATGCCTTTTGTGCTATAAGTACCGATGGTGTGGAGTTCCGTTGAAATTCCTGAATGAAAAAGGAAAACCAATACCATCCCCTGGTTCTGACGAAAAAATGCTCTTGTCCACGCTGCAGAGAGCCGGGAGATACGCCTTGTCCATAGGAGGTAGTATGGCGAACTTCTCGGTAAAGGTAGTCGACGATATCGTGAATGACCACAGAGACGGAGCGGAAGGTTCGCTGATTTCGATTTTGGGGGAGATCCAAGAACGATACCACTATCTGCCTCGAGATGCCTTGATCTTGGTGAGCCAATGGGTGGGCGTACCTTTGAGCCAGGTCTATAGCATCGCCACTTTCTACAATGCCTTCAGTTTGAAACGACAAGGGAGACATCTAGTGCATGTCTGCACTGGCACAGCCTGTCACGTGCGGGGGGCGGCTCAGGTTCTCGATCGCTTCCAGAGGAGACTGGAGATTCGACCAGGAGAAACCACTCCAGATTGGGAGTTCACTTTGGAGACGGTTAATTGTCTTGGCGCTTGCGCGTTGGGGCCCATCACCGTCATAGACGGCGAATATTTCGGGCAGATGGCCGCCTCAAGGGTTGACAAACTCCTCAAAGAGTTCGGCATGGAAAGAGAAAAGGCCTAAGTGAAGATCATACGGACACCTGCCGAACTAGAAGAACTGCGTCGCACGCTCTCCGAGCAGCAAGATCCTAGTCAACTCTGTGTCACCGTGTGCGGGGGGACGGGTTGTCTAGCCTTTGGCAGCGAGGGAGTGCATGAAGCGCTGCAAGCAGAGATCAAGGCGCAGGCTATCGAAAACCGAGTCAATTTGAGAATGACCGGCTGTCCCGGTTTCTGCGAGAGAGGCCCCTTGGTGGTGATCCAGCCCAAGGGGATCTTCTATCAGCGCGTAGAGGTAGAAGATGTCCCGCAGATTATCTCTGAAACCGTAGTTAAAGGCGAGATAATCGATTCTCTGCTATACGTAGATCCCAGCACCGGTCAGAAAATCACTTATGAGAGTGAAGTACCCTTCTATAAGAAACAACGGCCTCTCCTCCTCGACATGAATGGCCAGATAGACCCCACTTCTATCACCGACTACATCGCATTGGGTGGGTATGGCTCCCTGAGCAAGGTCTTGAGCCAGATGACTCCAGAGGAGGTCATAGCCGAAGTGACCCGGGCCAAATTACGTGGTCGCGGTGGAGCAGGCTTCCCCGCGGGCCTCAAATGGCGCTTCACTCGCGAGGCTCCAGGGGAGGCCAAATATGTGATCTGCAATGCCGACGAGGGCGACCCTGGCGCCTTCATGGATCGAGCCATCATGGAGGGCAACCCCCACCGAGTCTTAGAGGGGATGATCATTGGCGGCTATGCCATCGGGGCCCATAGAGGCTTCGTCTATATCCGCAGTGAGTATCCCCTGGCGGCGAAGCATCTAGGGACAGCCATCGCCCAGGCCAGGGAATACGGACTACTGGGGAAAGATATATTGGAATCTGGCTTCGATTTCGACGTCGAGATACGGCTGGGAGCAGGAGCCTTTGTTTGTGGCGAGGAGACAGCGCTCATGGCCTCCATCGAGGGTCGCACCGGGGAGCCCCGGCCGCGACCGCCCTACCCTGCCCAAGAAGGGCTTTGGGGCCAGCCCACGAATATCAACAACGTTAAGAGCTGGGCGAATGTACCCCTCATCATCGAGAATGGCGCTGATTGGTACGCTCAAATAGGTACCGAAGGCAGCAAGGGCACGAAGATATTTTCCGTGGTGGGCAAGATTAACAACACCGGCTTGGTCGAGGTGCCTATGGGCGCTACCCTACGCCAAATCATCTTCGACATCGGGGGCGGCATCCCCAACGGCAAGGAGTTCAAAGCGGTCCAGATCGGTGGTCCATCGGGCGGCTGTATCCCCAAGGAGCACCTCGACACCCCCATCGACTACGAATCACTGACCGAACTAGGTGCGATGATGGGGTCGGGCGGTATGGTTATCTGCGATGAAGATACCTGCATGGTCGATTTGGCCAGATACTTCATGACCTTCGTGCAAGAGGAATCGTGTGGCAAGTGCGTGCCCTGTCGCATAGGCACCAAGGCCATGTTGGAGACGCTGGCTCGTATCACCAAGGGGGAGGGGCGAGAGACCGATATCCACTACCTGTTGGAGTTGGCTGAGGCTATAAAGAGTTCATCGCTGTGTGGCCTCGGTCAGACGGCACCCAATCCCGTCCTCTCCACCCTTCGCTACTTCCGGGACGAATATGAGGCCCACATCTATGAGAAACGCTGTCCGGCCAAAGTCTGCCCCAATCTCATCACCTATGAGGTGATCGCCGACCCGTGCACGGGCTGCATGGTATGTGCCCGGAACTGTCCAACGGGGGCCATCAGCGGAGAGAAAGGCGCCATCCATACTATCGACCAAGAGCTTTGCGTACGGTGTGGCCTCTGTAAAGAACTCTGTAAGTTTGATGCCATATCAGTGAGCTAGAAATGATCCACTTGACGATCGATAGCCAAGAGATAGAAGTCGAGGAAGGGACCACCATCCTGGAAGCGGCACGGGATAACGATATCTTTATCCCCACCCTGTGCTACCACGACGCCTTGGAGCCTTACGCTGCCTGTCGCCTGTGCGTGGTGGAGCTAGAGGGTAAACGAGGCTCCCGCCTAGTTGCCTCCTGTGCCTACCCTTGCGAGGAGGGCGCAGTCGTACATACCAACTCCGAGATGGTCCGGCGTTCTCGCCGGGTGACGGTGGAACTCCTCATGGCTTCCGGGGAACTCCTCCCACTGGTTCGGGCCTTAGCCACCGAACTGGGCGTTCCCGAGCCTCGCTTCAGACTACCTCCCGATGATTGCATCTTGTGCGGCCTGTGCGTACGTGCCTGCCGGGATATAGTGGGGGTAGCCGCCATCAGCCTGGTGAACCGGGGCATAGAGAAGAAGGTAGGCTCTCCCTTTGAGATCGCCTCCAATGCATGCATCGAGTGTGGAACTTGTGTCCTCATCTGCCCCACGGGGGCTCTCAAACTGGGGGATATTACCAAGGAACAAAAGGACGTCCACCATTGGGATTCCCTCTTTGATCACCACTCCTGCCATATCTGCGGGGACCATAATCTGGAACCACAGTTCTCGCTCGACTACCGTTCACTTCTAGGAGAGCAACCCTCAGATGAAGAGTCCAGTGAAGGATAATCTGAAGATCGGCGTCTTCATTTGTGATTGCGGCATGGAGATCGCCTCCTATCTCGATACCGGGTCCCTTGCTACGGCAGCGGAGCAACTGCCACACGTGGCTCTCAGCCGAAGCATGCCCTATCTCTGTTGCAGGCGTGGTCTAGCAGAATTGCAGGAGGCTATCCGAGGGGCCGGATTGAACCGCATCGTGGTTGCCGGTTGCACGCCGAGGACCCAAGAGGCTCACCTCCGCTTCGCTTGCCAGGAGGCTGGGCTCAATAGCCATCTTCTGGAGATGGTGAATATCCGGGAAGGCTGCGCCTGGGTGCACCAGGCCGATAGGGAAGCAGCCATGGCCAAAGCACTGGATCTAGTCAAGGCTGGTGTGGCTAGGGCTTCCCTATTGGAGCCTTGCGAACGTATGAAGGTTCAGATAACACCTTCCGCACTGGTCATCGGTGGCGGTATCGCAGGCATGACCGCAGCTCTCGCGTTGGCGGAGAGGGGAATTCCCGTCAAATTGATCGAGAAAGAACACAGCCTGGGAGGGCTGATCCGGAACCTACACACTCTTTATCCTGCGGGGCAACGAGCCTCGGAATTTCTGAACGGCCAGATCGAAGCTCTGAGACGACAGCCCAACGTGAAGATCCTCGTTGATGCCCAAGTGAGCGAAGTAACCGGCTCCGTCGGCAACTATCACCTCGTCGTGACCAGCGATGGAAAAGATCGAATTTTCGACGCGGGAGCGATCATTGTGGCCACTGGAGCCCAGGTTCGACAGCCCTACGGCCTTTTCCGCTATGGCACGACCAAGGTGAGCACCCAGTTGGAATTGGAAAACGTTCTGGCCAAGGGAGATCTCCATGCAGAGAGAATGGTGATGCTCTTATGCGCTGGCTCCAGGGATGAAAGAACGCCTTATTGTTCGGGCATCTGCTGTATGACCGCTCTCAAGCAAGCCCTTCTCATCAAGGAAACTCACCCAAAGGCGAAACTCACCTTGATCTTCCGCGACCTATGCCTGAAGGGGAATAATCCCGAAGCAAATATCCGGAAGGCTAAACAACTAGGGGTTGACTTCATCCAGTACGGGCCTGAGGCCGAGCCCCGGGTCACCGCCCAAAGGGTGGAGGTTTATGACCTGCTTACCAAGCGGCACACTAATCTGCCATACGATTTGCTCATCTTAGCGACTCCCCTGGTTCCCCAGAAAGATGTCACTGTTCTGGCTAGCCGACTGAAAATCCCCCTTGATAGTCACGGCTTTTTCCCAGATGTTCGCTTTAGGCTGCGACCTAGCGACCATGTAGAACGGGGCATCTACGTTTGTGGGGCTGCCCATTACCCCAGTGATATCCAGGAAACCACCTTCCAGGCTTCGAGTGCTGCGGCCAGAGCCTTCAACTTCCTGAGGCAAAAGCAGGTTGTCAGCGAAGGGCCCGTGGCTGTGGTTGACGCTACTCTTTGCACCGGATGCGGTAGTTGTGTAGAGATATGTCCTTTCCATGCCATCAACCTAAGACAGCAAGAGGGCCTCCTAAGCATCTCCGTCGTGGACTCTCTCCTGTGCAAGGGGTGTGGCCTCTGCGCCCCCACCTGCCCGGTCAAGGCCATCTTCCTTCAGGGAAGCAGCGATCCCGTACTCATGGCCCAAATAGGAGCCATTCTATCCTCAGAACAGGACAGGAGTAGGCCACTTATCCTGGGGATGTTCTGCGAATGGAGTGCCTATGCGGCGGCGGAGATAGCAGGGGCGCGACACCTGCAATACCCGCCCCACCTCCGAATAATACCTTTAAGGTGTGCCGGGCGGATAGACCCCTACCACGTGCTCTGGGCTTTCTTGAATGGCGCCGATGGGGTTCTTGTGGGAGGTTGTCCCCCCGGCAAGTGTCATTACGTAGACGGTAACCAGCAGGCTGAGAGGCAGGTGGGCAAGTTGATCGATGCATTAGCCGCGAGGGGTTTCGAAATCGACAGGCTTCGTCTCAAATGGTTCCAGCCCGACGACGCTTCTGCCTTCGTGGAGGAGATATCGATGTTCATGGCCCAGATCGAGGATCTGGGGCCTAGAGTCACCCAAGATAGGAGGTCGCGAGATGTCAGAGCGGCTTAATGAAGAAGTTTGGACGCTAGATAGATGCTCGGGTTGTGGAATGTGTGTGGCCACATGCGCGAAAGGCATGCTCTTCTGGGGTGAGGAGGAACACCCCTCTTTGGAGATCCGGGAGAAGGCCCTCGGGCTGTCGCGGATCAAACTGGATAGTTGCTCCTTCTGCCCCAAGACGTGCGAGGAAGGCTGCCCTCAACTGGAAGAGTGGAGCCCCCTGGAGCCAAAGGAGATGGTTTCGGTTCGGGCAAAGGGGGTTATCGTCTCTCCGGAGCCTAATGAGGTGGTTAAGAGCCTGCTCGTAGCCTCGAAAGCGGCCGGCTTGATAGACGGAGCCCTCCTGATGGACTTGAATCCCTGGACTCTACAGCCAATAGTTGGGATCGCCAGGACCGTGGAGGAGATGACGTCCGGTTTGGGTATGCAGTATCTTTGGACCCCCCTTTTCGATCGGTTGAACGAAGCGATCTATGAAGATGGTCTCCGCAACCTGGCCATAGTAGGCACGCCCTGCGCAAGCCAAGCGGTGCGCAGGTTGAGGTCGTCCCAGTCTCCACGATTGACCCTCTATCGGGAACCGATCCGTCTCAGCATCGCTACTTTCTGCACGGGGATGTACAGAAGGGAGTTGGTCAGCCAGTTGCTCTCCCAGGAGAAGGGGATCGCTCCCCATCAGATTCAACGATTATCTATCTCTCCCCGTGATGGGTATCTCATGGCCCTTCTATGGGATGGCTCCCAAAGAATGGTGGCCTTGGATGAGGTAGAAGGATATACCCGACGGGGTTGCGCGACCTGCAATGATCTCCTCGGTGAATCCGCTGATCTAGTGGTTGGCGCTCTTGGTGCTAAGGAAGGTTACTGCACCCTCATCACCAGGAGCGAAGCGGGCACAATTTGCCTTAGAAATGCTGTGAGCTTCGGCCTCTTAGAGAGCGTGGATGAGATCGATGAGGCTGCACTGTCCAGGGCTGCGGAGGAGAAGGATCGCCGCAAGCGAGCCCAGGCCTTCGATCAACTCAAGCTCCTCATGCTTGACGCCCTGCGCGATCCGCAGAAATGGGTGGAGGCTAAAAGAGAATTTAGTCGCCTCTATGGAACAAAGGAGACTGTTCAAGCCAGGAAGGAGAGAGAGTGCCATGACTCGTGTGCTCAATGCTAAGGGGCAAGATTTGCGGACGGTGAGCCGTGAATTGAAGCGCTTGATCGAGGAAGAGTCGGTGGTGACTATCAAGAACGCATCCCATCTCCACGGGCTGTGTGCTGGGTTGAAGAAGGGCCAGATAACTGTCGAGGGCGATAGCGGCGATTATCTGGGCGTGCTCAACGACGGCGCGACCATTGAGGTCAGGGGCAATGCCGGCAAGTATGTCGCTGATAACATGACCCGAGGCATGGTGCTGGTCGAGGGCGATGCTGACTACGGTGCCGCTCAGTACTGCTATGGCGGGACGGTCTTCATCAGGGGCAACGCTGGCGATTTCGCCGCCACTATGAACAAAGGTGCGACCATCATCATCGGCCAGGATGTCGGTGAAGAGGTGGGCACCTATATGCTGGCCGGAGACCTGATCATCATCGGAAACGCTGGGTTGAACCTGGGTAACTACCTGATCAGAGGGAATATCTATATTGGTGGCCAATGGGTGAGTCTGGGGCACAACTGCAAGCAAGAGGGGTTAACTCCGGAAGATATCGCAAAATTGGAGGGCTACTTTGCCCCATATGAGATCGCGGTGGAGCCAGAACAGTTCAAGAAGATGACCCCTCAGTCAGCCAAGCCGTTCTACGAGTAGAGGGAGGGAAATATGCCGATAGTTGGTGCCTTCTGCGTAACTCTCCATAAGGACCGTTGTATAAACTCTCGCATGGCTGGCAAGTGCGCAACTTGTGTTGAGGTCTGCCCCTATGAGGTCTACGCCATCGATGATGAGGACCAGGTGGTGGTCCAGAATTTCAACGCTTGCGTAGGCTGTCGCATCTGCGTAGAGTTCTGCCCTTACAACGCTATCCGCATCAATCCAGCCGAACCCGAATACATCTCCCGTTCCCTCTGGACCTTCGCCCAGGTTGAGGAGATTCATTACAAGTCCTTGACTGGCCAATACCTATTGCGAGGCTTCGGCACCATGGGGCCCCTTCCCCACTTCGACAACATCGTAGTTGTGCCTTCCCAGCTCGCCAGTACACCTCCCAAGGACAAGTACCGCGAGGAGTGCAAGATGGAGGTGGTGATAGGAGAGGAGACGGCCAAGAACCCCATCCGGTTGAGGCTACCCATCATATTTCCGGCCATGTCTTTTGGGGCCCTCTCCCGGGAGGCGAAATTAGCCTTGGCCATCTGTGCGGCTCGCACCGGCATCGCCACCAACACCGGCGAAGGGGGACTTGTCGAGGAGGAGCCCTATTACAGCAAAGGGTTTGTGGACAAAGAGATGACCAAGCGCAAATGGTCGCCAGGGGGCTATCTGGTTGTCCAATGGTCCACCGGTCGCTGGGGAGTGTCCGCCGATTACGTGAACGCCGGCGACGCCGTGGAAATCAAGATCGGTCAAGGCGCTAAACCGGGCATGGGCGGCCACCTTTTGGGCGCCAAGGTAACCGAGGAGATAGCCAAGGTGCGGGGGCTCCCAGTGGGGAGCGATGCCCTCTCTCCCTGTCGTTACTACGATACTCTGACCTTCGAGGACCTAAAGAAACAAGTGGAGTTCCTCAGGGACGTAACCGACTATGAGAAGCCCCTCTGGATGAAACTGGGTCCGAGCAGACCCTATGAGGATGTGCGTATGGCCGCCTTGGCCGGTGTAGACGCTATATCGATCGATGGCATGGCGGGAGGCACGGCGGCCTCGCCGGATGTGGTAACGCAAGGGGTGGGCATCCCCACCATCGCTTGCATCCCCCCCGCAGTCAGGGCGCTGAAGGATCTGGGCCTTCATCGCAAGGTTAAACTCTTCGCTCTGGGTGGGATACGGGGGGGCCTAGATGCCTTCAAAGCCCTAGCATTGGGCGCTGACGGGGTCGGCTTTGGAACCGCTGCTGAGATCGCCATGGGCTGTCGCGCTTGCATGGCCTGTCATAAAGGCGGCTGTCCCTATGGGATCACCTCTCAAGATCCCGAACTGCGGGCTCGTCTTGACCCCGAGGCGGCCGCGGAGAGGTTAACCAATTTTATCAACGTTACCGCTGAGGAGATCAAAATGCTGGCCATGCTTTCGGGACACGATGACATCAAAGAGCTCTCGGAGGAAGATTTGAGAGCACTCGATATCAATACCGCGGCCATCACGGGCTTGAAACTCGTTGGCTACGAGAGAAGGCTACCTTGGTGGGAGCAGCAGGAAATAACTCGTTAGAGAGGAGGGCGAAAGTGACTGGTAGAGAGATGTCGTTCGACAATAGTAAAGTCACCAATATGATCGAGGAGGCCTTGGTCTTCTGTGCGGCCAAAACGGACGCTGAGACAAAGGAAAAGGCGCTAGATGCCGTTCTCCAAGGTGATTGCTCAGCGTGTGGATACGTGAGATATGGCCTGGCCAAGGGCCTCGCGCAATATCTGGGCTCGATCGACGAAACGATCAAAGCCGTCTATGTCTACGAACCGGAGTACGCAACCGATGACGAGATGGCTAGACTATCGTTCGGTATCAATCTCCTCGCCTGGGTTGGGCGAAAGAGCGCAGCCCTTAACTCGATCGTAGCCGGCCTGGATGCAGCCCTGATGGAGGAGAGAAAGCGCTTGCTCTGCCCTGAGTCTACCGCGGAGTGTTTCTCCCTCGATATCAAGGTTGTGGACGATGACGAAGTGCGCCGACGGACGGGATACGGAGCCCTCGTCAACTCCATCTTCGTACGTCCGACCAAGGTTTGGGAACGCTCCAGCGAACTGTAGTTGGGCAGGCTCACACGTCCGGTTCGGGACAAGCCAACATATAGCCGACCCCAGTATGGGTCAGGATATATCGAGGGTGGGAGGGGTCCGCCTCTATCTTCCGACGCAAGTATCGGATATAGGTTCGCAGGTAGTCGATATCGTCTCGATACTCGGGACCCCATACTTGTGCGAGGAGATCCTGATGGAGCATCACCTTATTAGGGTTCATCGCCAGCTCATGTAACAGGTTATACTCCGTACGGGTGAGCCTAACTTGTTGACCTCTCACTGTAACCTGGTGACGAGCGAAATCGATTTTGAGGTCCGCACATTCTATCTTCTTTATGGTGATCTCCTTAGGGCTCCTGCTCCGCCGAAGCACAGCCGCCACCCGGGCGATCAACTCCTTGGCACTGAACGGCTTGGTTAGATAGTCGTCCGCCCCCACGTCAAAGCCCTCTAACATATCCGCCTCTCGAGCCTTGGCCGTAAGCATGATGATAGGGAGGTTGGAGAACTCCCTAACCCGTCTGCAAACCTCATACCCATCCATCCCTCTCGGCAGAAGGATGTCCAGCAGGAGAAGATCTGGCTGCTCTAAGGCCACCATCTCTATCCCCGTCTCACCATCAGCCGCCTCTAGGACCTCGTAGCCGACCGCTCCTAGCACCTCGCGGACTAGTCGGATCAGACGGGGTTCATCATCCACGATCAGAACCCGCCGCTTACCTTTAACCATCCATCACTCCTCTTTGCACAACGACACCCCTTCTCTATAGGAGCATCTTGTTTGGCAGCATCGCATATTCCCTCTATTCCTCGCCCGTTTCCTCCCCGATCTCTCCCAAAGGGAGAGAGAAATAGAGGGTGGTTCCCTTCCCCAACTGACTTTCGGCCCAGATGCGGCCGGCATGGTTTTGCACTACGGTTTGGGCGATGGGCAACCCTAGCCCAGTCCCCGGTACAGGACGCCCCGATTCTGATTTGACGCGAAAATATTTGTCAAATAGCCGGTTCAAATCTTCAGGTGCGATGCCAACCCCTTGATCGGCCACGCTGATTATCACCTCCGCTTGGCGAACCTCCCCCCGCACTACGACTAGCCCTCCATCCGGCGAATATTTCACTGCGTTGTCTAGAAGGTTGTGTAATACCTGACGGATGCGTTCAGGATCGGCCTGTACCATGGGGAAATCATCGGGAAATGTGACCAAGAAGCGATGGATTTTGGTCCGCCGTGCTATATCTGTCATCGCTTGCTGAGCCAACCGGGGCAAGAGGACGGGTTCCTTTTCGATCTCCAGTAAGCCAGCATCAATGATCGAGGATTCTAGTAGGTCCCTAACTATCTCGCTAAGGGTGTCACACTCGGCATCGATGATCTCCAGGAACTCGCGCTGTTTTCCTGGCTGCCACTGCACATCTTCCAATAGCAAAGCGGTGCTGTACCCCTTGATAGACGCTAAGGGTGTTCGCATCTCATGAGCCAAAATGGAGAGTAGTTCTCCCTTCAAGCGGTTGGCCTCCTCCAAGGCCTTCGCCTCCCGAGCCTCGTCCTGCAATCGCACCCTGTCTATGGCTGTAGTAATAAGACCAGCCAGCGCCCCGAAGAAAGACAGATCCTCTTCTTGAAAGCGCTTTCCATCCTTGGCAAAGCATTGTAGCAGCAGGACGCCGATCCTACTTTCGCCAATCAGCAGGGGTAAGGCTGCGGCGCTTTGGGGACGGCCCCACCGTTCCGTTGCCTCATCGAAGAGGGCTCGGTTCTTTGGACTAATGGTAGCCATTGCCCTCTCGATCTCTTGCTGCGTACTGTAGATTTTGGCCTTTCCTGATTGAAAGACGCTCCCAGAAATGGACTCTCCTGGTTTGAGACGGGCCCGCAATGCCGGTTCGCGCCGGTATCCCGAAACGGCCTTAACTCTCAACTCGCCAGTTTCTTCATCGTAGAGGAAGACAGCTCCGGCATCAACCACCTCCAGCTTATCGCTCAATGTCTTCATCACACCATTCAAGAGGCTATCTAATTCGACGGCCTGAGTCAAACCCGTGGCTACCTCAAGGAGCACCAGGAATTCCCTCTTTAGTTTGCTCAACCCAATTTCCTCCCCGAGAAAAAACTCCAGCCCAGGCGATCGCAGTCAAACGGCTGGCTCTCCTTGATTCTAAGGATAGTCCAGAGAGTCTAATCTGTCAACCTGGTGAAAGGGCTATGCTTGTGTTCAGCACTTAGCATCTGGCTCACCTTCCGCATTTGAATTTGAAGGCTCGCACAATTGCAGGGTCTTCCTTGCACACCATCAGGAGAGGATTGTTTCCCCGGTCATATTCTTCGATTACTGACATATGAAAGAGGAGCCACTCTTGGCTCCTCTGGCTTCTACCTGTGGTTCTAATGCTAGCTCCAATTGCACCTGGAAAGGCAACCTAATATTGCATCTGTAGCACCAGGATGTTGTGGACAGTCCCCACATCCCCCGATTTCCCCGCGTCTCTATAGGCATAAGCTCAACCAAAACACCCGCTTAGACCCGCAGATCCTATTCCTTCGGGACATCGAGACTCGGTGGTGCTCTCTTCTCCTTCTCCACCACACGGTAAGAGCCGGCCACAGAGGTCATGCTTTCCACAAGTTCGCTCACTATCTCCCGAGGGCACATCTCTATAAAGAGTTTCGCCCCCAGCATCAAAGTGGCCGGGTCGTCTAGTTGTCCCAGGCCCAGAATAGGGTCAGGGGAGAGCGCGGGAGCTATGGGAGAGGAGAATCAAAGCGTCCCCTGCAGGAAGGAGACAGAATTGACAGACCAGAGGGCAAGCATAGCGTCGGAGCGGACCGCAGCCTGTCGGTACCACAATACCGACCAGGGACGCGGGACTAGAGTCAACGACTTTGTAAGTGACCGTCACGTGGTCCAGGCTGGCGACCGCGCAAAGGCAGCTCAGAGCGGCAAAGGCCATCCTTGTCTCTGTGGCCGACACAGCCAGTCCAATCCACCCACGGCCTGGGTCCGACGGAAATGTTTGTGCAACCCGATTGTGTCTAGAACCGCGTCCGCGATCCACTCCCCACTAGTTTCCGCAGTTGACGCGCTCGCCCTCCACCTCGCGCCGGAACTGGCTCATATACAGCTCATAGTAAGCGCCTTGCTTCGTCAGTAGGTCCTTGTGTGTCCCTCGCTCCACAATCCGCCCATTCTGGATGAACAGCACTCGGTCCGCGTTTCGGATCGTGCTCAATCTATGGGCAATGACAAAACTCGTTCGTCCTTGAAGCAACCCGCGCAACGCCTCTTGAATGAGCAACTCGGTGCGTGTGTCCACACTGGATGTCGCCTCATCCAGGATCAGTATGCGGGGGTTGGCCAGTACAGCGCGCGCGATGGAGATCAGTTGCCGCTGCCCCTGGCTGAGGTTGCTGGCCTGTTCGGTAAGCTCTGTCTGATAGCCATCCGGTAGCCGGGTAACAAAGTCGTGGGCATTGGAGAGTTTGGCAGCCTCGATGACCTCTTCGTCGCTGGCGTCCAGCCGGCCGTAACGGATATTCTCCATCACTGTGCCCGAGAAAAGAAAGGTGTCTTGGAGGACTATGCCCATCTGGCTGCGCAGGCTGGCAAGGGTGACCTGACGCACGTCGTACCCATCCATCGTGACCTGGCCGCCACACACGTCGTAAAATCGGCCGATCAGGTTGATCATCGTCGTCTTGCCAGTCCCGGTAGGTCCAACCAGCGCCACCGTCTGGCCAGGTTCCGCGACCAGGCTCACGTCCTGCAGCACCGGCTCCTCCGGCCTGTATTCAAAGCAAACGTTCTCAAAAGCGACCCGGCCGACAATGGTCGGCAGTTCAACGGCGCCAGGCGCATCTACGATGGCAGGCGGGGTATCCAGCAGTTCAAAGATCCGCTCCGCGCCGGCAATGGCCGATTGGAGGCTGGCCCAGATTACGGAGATGGCCCGCACCGGCTCGAAGAAACGCCTGACGTATTGTAGGAAGGCAACGATAACGCCGATCGTCACCAAGTTGCTTAACGCTAGATAACCGCCATAGCCCACCACGAGGGCAATGCCAATGGTGCTGAGCACGTCCAACGTGGGTGAAAAGGCAGCCGTGATGGACTCAGCGCTCACGTTGGCGTCCCGGTTGGCAGCACTGACCTGGCGAAACTCCTCTAGGTTCTCGTCTTCGCGGCTGAACGCCTGGGCTACCTTCACCCCAGCGATATTCTCCTCTAGTTCCGCGCTTACACCGCTGATTGTCTGGCGGGTGCGGCGAAAGGCACGGCGGGCGCGGCGGGAGAAGAAGATAGTAGTGAAAAACATAGCCGGCAGGACGATAAAGCTGAGCAGCGCCAGCCGCCAGTTCAGTGCCACCATAGCGATCAGGATGCCGACCAGCAGCAAAGCACTGCTGACAAGCCTAGTAAGCCCCACGCCCAACACGTGGTTGATGACATCGGTATCATTCGCCAAACGCGACATCAGATCGCCAGCCGGGTGCTGGTCGAAGAAGTTGAGCGAGAGAGCTTGTATTTTGGCAAAGATGTGCGCCCGCAGCTCATATAGAGCGTTCTGACCAACTAGGGTCATCACGTAGAAGCTCCCCAAGTTGGCTACCCAGACGCCGACGTAAGCGCCCAGCAGCAGGAGCATTGTGTGACCAAGTGCCCCCCGCGCAGGATCGGCCTGTATTTCGTGGTTAACGAAGCGCGAGATCACGTCCACCGCTTCGCCAATGAGCCGCGGTGCGAGCACGCTCAGAAAGGTACTAGCTAGGACAAACAAGCCGACCAGCAGCAGGTGTACTCGGAAGGGCCGCAGGTAAGCAATCAGTCGGAACAGTGTTCGACGGGTATCGCTAGCCCGTTCTACCTCCCGTCCCATACCTCGTCTCGGGCCATGTCCGATCACCGCTCCACCTCCGTGGCCAATTCGCCCTCTGGAGCCACTTCCAGCTCCGGCCGCAGCCCTAGGCCGTCCAGCAGTTGCGAGGAGTAGATCTCGGCGTAGATAGGGCTGTTCTGCAGCAGTTCCTCGTGCGTACCCTGGCCAACAACCTCCCCTTTGTCCAGCACCAAAACTTGATCGGCGTTCTGTACAGTACTGATCCGTTGGGCAATGACAAAGCTCGTGCGACCACTGCGCAAGCGGTCCAAAGCCTGCTGGATGCGGTACTCCGTCTCCACGTCAACGCTGCTGGTGCTATCGTCCAGAATGAGGATGCGCGGGTCAATCAAGAGTGCTCGGGCGATGGCGATCCGTTGCTTCTGCCCGCCAGAGAGCGTGACGCCGCGCTCGCCCACAGCCGTGTCATAGCCATCCGGGAAACCGGTGATGAAGTCGTGCGCCTCAGCCGCTTCGGCCGCCGCAATGATTTCCTCCTCAGAGGCGTCGGGCCGGCCATAGGCGATGTTTTCCCGGATCGTGCCGCCAAAGAGGACCGTCTCCTGAAGGACAATGCCGATCTGACGCCGCAGCGATTCCAAGGTAACGCCCCGCACATCGAAGCCGTCCACCGTCACTCGCCCCTGGCTCACGTCGTAGAAGCGGGGAATGAGGTTGATAATGGTGGTCTTACCGGAGCCGGTCGCGCCGAACAAGGCCACGGTCTGCCCAGGCTCGGCGACAAAGCTGACCCCTTTCAATACGGGCTGCTGGTCGCCAAAGTAACGGAAGGTGACGTCTTCAAAGACGACCCGTCCCCGGATCGGAGGCAACTCCATCGCGTCGCGCTTTTCCTTGACCTCCGACTCAGCATCCAGAATCTCAAAGATCCGCTCGGCGCCTGCTCCGGCCTGCGATAGACCCACCATGGTCATGCCCAGCATGATCATGGGGAACATAGTCATCATCAGGTAGCTCTGAAAGGCTACCAGCTCACCGATGGTCAGCCGGCCAGCGATCACCTGATACCCGCCTCCCCAAACCACGGCCAGCGCACCTAGATTGGCGAGAGTAAAGATGAGGGGAATGGCGAAGGCAAACATCCTGCCTACGCGGACATTCGCATCCCGCAACTCTTGGCTACTGGTGCCAAACCGCTGCATCTCGAACCGTTCGCGGGCAAAGGCTTTTACGACCCGTACTCCTGCCAGGTTTTCTTGCAAAACCGTATTGAGACGCCCCAGCCTTTGTTGGACCAGGGTGAACAGTGGCCGTCCTTTGCCAGCAAAAAAGCCAAATACCGCCAGTACCAAGAGCATGACTGGCAGGGTAGTGAGAGTCAACTGCCAGTTGGTGCTGACTAGCAGGGCCAGGCTGCCGATCATCATCAGCAGCGCGCTCAGTAGTTGCAGGACTCCCATGCTGATGAACGACCGCACCAGTTCCACGTCGCTGGTGGCTCTCGTCAGGAGCTGGCCGGTCTGGGCACGGTCATGATAGCTGAAGGAAAGGCTTTGGATTTGCGCGTACAATGCGTTGCGCAGATCGTAGGCGACCCCCTGAGACGCTTTGGCCGCCAGCAATCCCTGCAGGTACGAAAACAGTGACCTCAGTAGAGCGACGAAGACTATGCCGCTCGCGCCCCAGAGGATGACAGCTACCTGCCGGGCGCTGATCCCCTGGTCTATCACGGTCTGAGCTAGCCGAGGTATGACTAGGTTGCCCGCCGAGCTGAGCACCAGGCTGATAAATGCCCCGGCGGCTTCCCATTTGTAGAGAGCAAGGAATCCCAGGGCACGTAGGAGTGGCCTCCCCAGGCCGCGAGCCCCAAGTGCTTGTGTCGGTGGTGATTGCCTTTGCTGGTTCGCTTGTGTCAACGAGTTCCCTCCTTCATCTGTCTGGGTCGGAATCAGATCAAATCAAATATGCCGTGCTGTCGCTGTCAGTCATCCACTCGCACAGATTGCGCCCTTTGCCCTGAGCATCGAGTCGTGTCGACGGCCCAGGCGAAACCTGTGCGGACCATCTCGCCCGCTTTCAACCGTGGTCATCATCCCCTCGAACCAGTCCGACCAGCTCTCGTCGAGGCGACCCAGCGCCTCGATCTGATAGGTCGCTGGCCGATCAAGACCAAGCTTTTCGTTGACTTCCTTCATCCATCACCTGTTGTAACCCACCCATCTATACAGACCCAGGGCAGGGCGACTACTGGAACGGAGGGTGAAGGTAGTAGAGTGCCTTCACCCTCACAGTATACTCCTATCACGCGGTGCAACTGCGTGGTACCGCTAGGCTCAAGCTGGAGCTTCCTCCTTGGACTTGCGGATTCGCACCCACGCCAGCAGCCAGATGGCCCCCAATCCGAAGAGGGTGACCAAGAAGCTGAAGAGCCCACCCAAGATGGGGATACTCCTCACCACCACGAAGATGGCCAACCCTATCAGCAAGGGTATTAGGCCCATCGCTTTCTCCACCCACGCCGGGGCAGTACGCTTCAAGATCAGCCAGCCGATGAGGTAGCTGAAGGCTATCT
>Ga0114930_10001146_pt1 | contig 25978 bp, 13 predicted proteins | sample AnhtaG_FD_87300 | JGI IMG/M metagenome (GOLD analysis project Ga0114930, IMG submission 87300) | Deep subsurface microbial communities from Anholt, Denmark to uncover new lineages of life (NeLLi) - Anholt_01485 metaG | ecosystem: Environmental > Aquatic > Marine > Oceanic > Sediment | place... | reverse complement strand
CGGGTCGAGTTCGTATTCATTGCCGAGGACGTGCCGGCCCACGGCTACGAGACCTTCTATGTGCATCCATCGACGGAGGCCGAGGAAATCGAGAGCGGGCTGAAAGCCACGCCGGCGCGCTTGGTTAATCGCTTCATGACGGTGCGTTTCAGGGGTCACCGGGTGAGCGGCCTCAAGTGGCGGGACCGCGAACTCGCCCGCAAGGCGAAGCGCCGGTTCAATGAGCTCTCGATGCTCGAAGCCCCGCTGCCCAACATCGAAGCCGCCCCCTGGGAAGTGGACAAAACGTATACGGGCAAGGAATGGGACGCCCGGATGCTGAAGACCGAGGTCGTCGAGGCCGGTCCTGTGCGCGCCACTGTGCGGCTTACGGGGAGGATCCGGGGCATCCGGTTCACGCAGGACGTCATCCTCTACGAGTGCTTGGAGCGCGTAGACTTTCGGCACGTGATCCACTACAGGCCCAAGATGCACACCCAGACCCGGGTCTCGTATCCCTTCGCCATCGACAACGGCGAGACGACCTACGAATCGCCCTACGGGGCCGTACGCCTCGGAAAAGACGAGATGCCCTACACGTTCCGGGGCACGGGCGAACGGTGGGTCCAGAAGTGGATCGACGTCTCGAACGCGGACTGGGGGATCACCCTGGCCACGCGCCACGTGCCCCACCGCCTCGACCACCACACGATTGAGCCGATCCTGCTGCGCACCGCCCTGGATTGCGGCACGCCCTTCCACCACCCGGACCAGAACAAGACCTACACCTTCGAATACGCGCTCACGCCGCACCAGAAGCACTGGAAGAAGTGCGCCGGGCACCGGGCCGGCTGGGACTTCAGCAACCCGCTCCAGCCCTGCAACTGGACCTCCTGCTTCCCCATCAAGCCCCTGCGGCGCAGCCGGAAGCTGCCCGAGCGCGACTCGTTCCTGACCGTCGACAAGCAAAACGTGGTCGTCACGGCCGTGGCCCCCAGCCACACCGACCCCGGCGCATTCGTGGTGCGCGTGGTCGAGTTCCACGGGGTGGCGGGTACGGTGACCCTCAGGTGCAAGGGGGCCGTCAAGAAGGCGGAGGAAGTGAACTTCCTCGAACGGCCCCTTCGCGCCTTGCACGTGCAGAGCAACCGAATCGAGCTGGGGGTCCGGAACTGGGGGATACACAGCGTCAAGGTCACACTGAAAGGCTGACATCGACCCGCCGTCGCGGCACGTGCCCCGCTTTACGAGCATCGTGCGGCGGCGTACAATGGCGCTCCAAGGTTGAACCGCATCGAGCGGAGCAGGGAGGCACGATGAGAACGTTGCTGCTGTTGGCGCTGGTGGCGCCCCTGGCCATCGCGCAGGAGGCCGACCCTCCTCGGGTCGAGTGGATCTGGACCGCGGACGGCGACCCGAAGGCGGACGCCCCCGCTATGGCGCGCTACTTCCGCAAGACGTTCGAGCTGCCGGAGGCCGGCATAGGCGCGTGGCTCGAGATCGCCGCGGACAACGCCTACGTCGCCTACCTCAACGGCGTCGAGGTGGGCGCCGGCGACACCTGGGAGAAGCCGGATATCCACAACGTGACGAAACTGGTCCGCGCCGGACCCAACACGCTCGCCGTGAAAGGGATCAATGAGGGCGGCCCGGCCGGGCTGCTGGCCGTGCTCCACGTGCTCCCACAAAAGGGCGACGAGATCGTGGTCGGCACCGACGCCACCTGGAAGGCCACCGGCGCCGAGTATGAGGACTGGATGCAGCACGACTGCGACGACGCCCGATGGGAGAACGCCCTGTCCCTCGGCCCCGCCCCGCTGGCGCCATGGACGTCCGTCGACCCATTCGGCGAGCTATTCACCTTCGCCATGTCCCCCGAGACCATCACGCCGAACAATGACGGCGTCAAGGACGAGGCCGTCTTCACGTTCCGCTACGCGCCGGGATACCGCGGCGCCGTCGAGACCGCCATCGTCGGCCCCGACGGGGTCATCGTCAAGCAGTTCGCCGCGCCCAGGAAGACCGAGGGCTCGTTCTCCTGGGACGGCCGCTATGAAACCGGCGGGGCCGTCGCCCCCGGCGGGTATCGCGTCGAGACCATCGCCCAGAGCCGCGGCCATGAGACCGTGGACAGCCGCACCGTCACCGTGCGCCGCCAACTCCCCTGGGTCGAGCCCGAGAACAAGATGAAGGACTACTTCCCCATCGGCGTGTGGTATGACGGCCGCGTCGAGGGCATCAACGTGCCGGACGGCTGCACCAACGTCCCCGCAGGTCTCGACAACGCCGAGCAGTACTACAAGAAGACCTTCAAGGACATTCGCAGGCGCGGCCTCGAGGTCGTCGTCATCCCCAACACCCCGCCGGACTATCGCGACACGCTGCTCAACGCGGCCGACCGCACCGGCGTCCGGATTGTGTTGGAGTTGGCGGAGATCGCGTGGCCCGAATTCGGCGACACGCTGGCCTTGCGCCATCTGGAGATGCTGGACGATGAGGTGGAACTCGGCGAGGCGCTGCGCGGGTTGCTCGCCCCCATCAAGCGCCACCGATCTCTGCTGGCCTACCAGTTGGTCGATGAGCCGCCCCCCGACCTGTTCGGCCGCTGGCATCTCGTCAACCGCATCCTCGGCGCCATCGACCCCGAGCACCCGTCGTTCAGCGCCCTGTGCCGCGAAGACGCATTGCCTCGCGTGGGCGAACTCGCCACGCACATGATCGTCTTCGACCGCTACCCCCTGGCCAAACACATGCAGCCCGGCGACTACGACTTCCGCCAGTTCATCGCCCTGCTCGACAAGCTCCAGGCCGCCGCGGCCGAGAACGGCGTGCCTTTCTGGATGGTCATCCAGGCCTTCGAGGCGCCGGCCGGCGCGCGCTACCCGACGCCCGAGGAATTGCGCCTTATGACGTACCTCTCGGTCGCGCACAACGCCAAGGGCCTGTTCTATTTCCTCTACAACTCGAAGACGCAGACCGAACGCCTGCAAGGGTTGGTGGACACCTCGCTCGAACCGCTGCCGGTTTACGACACCGTCGAGGCGCTTGCCCGCGAACTCGTGAAACTGCGCGGGCGCCTGCTCAAGCTGACCCCCATTGACAACACCACCGAAGTCGAGCACGACATGGCCGACGTGCAGATGTTCGCGGACCCCGCGGGCATGAAGTACCTCTTCCTCAGCAACCTGAACGTCGTCGAAGGCATTCACTTCTCAGCGGGCCTGCGCGACGTGGCCGCCGAAGTCGAGAACGTCGTCACCGGCGAGACCGTGCCCCTCGACCCTTCCGGCGAGCCCCGCTTCGCCGTCGACCTCGGCCCCGGCCAGACCTGGCTCCTGCGCCTCAAACCCCTGTAAGTGCTGTCCGCGGTCCGTCCGGCTTTGGTCCGGGTTTGGAGTTCAAGCTTCAGCTTGTCCGGGCCCCTCAGGCCTGCGTTGCCAGGTAGAAGGTCGCGCCGTCCTTGCTCTCGGCCGTGATGGCCCCGCGCTCGAGTAGGAGGGTGACGTGTTTGAGGACCTCGGGCGGATGTAGGCCGAGGCCGGCCGCGAGGTCCTCGAGCGTGCACGGGTGCCGCCGCAGCACGCCCAACACCTCCTCGGGGCCCGCTTCCGAGGCGGCCGTGGGCGCCAGGTCGTCATAGTGGGCGATCGGTCCGACCGCCACTTCCGCGTTGGCCCCGATTCTCGAGGCGATCCGCTCGAGTTCATCCCTGGGCACGGGGCGCACGTCCGTGCCGGGCGCGGGCCTGGCCACGGTGTTCAACTGCACCTTGTCGGGCCGGATCCGGGCGACATGCCCGGCCAGTTCGGCAACCGCCTCGTCCGTGGCCGCAACGTCGCCCAGCAGAAACACCTCGAGCCAAACCTGGCCGTCGTACCGTTCCCGGAAGGCCGCCAGCCCGTCGACCATCTCCTCGAACCCAATGGCCGGGTCCGGCCGGTTCACCCGCGCGAAGGCGGCCACATTGCCCGCGTCCAACGACGGGATCACCAAGTCGGCCTCGAGCACGTCATCGACGACGTCCTCGCGCCACAGCAGCGACCCGTTGGTGATCACGGCCACGGGCGTGTCCGTCATCGCCTTGATACCCGCGATGAGCGCGCCGAGCTTCGAGTACAGCGTCGGCTCGCCGGAGCCGACAATCGAGATGTAATCCGTCTCGACGCCGCTGTCGAGCTTGCGCCGGACCTCCTCGATCACCTCCTCGAGCGGGACGTATTCCTTGCGCTCGACCGTCCGGTTCGTGGTCCTTCCCAACTGGCAGTAGATGCAGTCGTAGGTGCACGTCTTGAACGGGAGTACGTCGATGCCCAACGACCGCCCCAGACGCCGCGACAGCGCCGGGCCGAACACGTGTTTGTAGGTCTCGTGTGCCATGCTGGATGGGAACTCCGCGACTACGTGACTACGGGTTCATTTCATAGGCGTCCTTCAATGCGTGCACTTCCTGCCACACCCTTTCATAACGCCCTTCATCCACCGCCGGCTTTCGGATCATTTTCCGGCAGTAGGCCACTTGCTCCGCCGTGCTGCTCGGCTTGCCGAGAACCTGCAACGCGAATTTCGAGAAATCGCGCACCATGAAGTCAAAGATCTGGTCTATCAGGTCATCGGGGACGGCGTAGACACGCGCGTTCTCCAGCACGAGCTGACCGTAGACCACCAGTGTGAACAGCTCGCCAACGCTCAACAGAAAATCCACGTCTTTGCGTTGCGCATCGGTGGTCGGCGCACGGACCAAGCATTCCTTGAAGACCGCGGCCTGCTCCTTGAACACATTCACGTTGGGCAGGTCAACGCTGTTGTAGGCGATATGGTAGTCATGAAACCGGATGCTGCCCAGGCCGCGGGCCGGTCCCTGATGGAAAAGGAAGTCGTCGCTTGCTGCTTGGCTTTGCCGGTCGACGTCCGGATAGTCCTTGGGATTGAAGAAGTAGTTCGCGAGGAATTTCATGATCAGGGCGATATTGACGTGCACCGTGCCCTCGAGTTTCGGCAGGGCGCGAATGTCTCGAGCGGCCATTTCAAAATAGGTGTCTTTCTCGAAGCCCTTTGCGGCAATGACGTCCCAGAGCAGATTGACGACGTCCTCCCCCTGCGTGGTGACTTTCATCTTCACCACCGGGTTGAAGAGCAGATAGCGGCGATCGTCCGCCGACGCCGTCCGCATGTAGTCGGCCGCGCGCAACGCGAACAGCTTCATCGCCACCAGCCGCGCATACGCGTCCGTGAACATCTGCTTGACGTGGGGGAAGTCCGTGACGTGCATGCCATAGAGGCGCCGGTTCGCCGCGTGCCGGATCGCCTCGTAGAACGCATGCGTGCAGATGCCGATGGAAGCCCAGCCCAGGTTGAACTTGCCGATGTTGACCGTATTGAGCGCGCAGTCCCAGGCGTACTGCCCTTTCGAGAGGATGTCGCCTTCATCAACGGGATAGTCTGCAAGCCGGTATTGCGAGACGTAGGATTGGCTGTTGACGACGTTCTGCACGCACTCATACTGCGGCCGCTGGTAGTTGGCCACGAAGAATACGTAGTCGCCGGAGTCGGCCATCTTGCCAAAGGTCGAGACCATCTTCGCCTCGTTGGCGTTGCCGATGTAATACTTCTCGCCATTGGCCACGTAGGCGCCGTCTTCCTGCGGCGCCAGCGACATCTCAGTCGAATACACGTCGGCGCCGTGGTCTCTTTCCGACAGCCCAAAGGCAAAGATCTCGCCGTCACGCAGATACTGCGCGGCCCGCTTCTTGACGGCTTCATTCTCGGACATCCAGATCGGACCGAGCCCCAGGATCGAGACCTGCCACGTGTACCAGTAGTGGAGACCGTAGAACGCCAGGAGTTCGTTGTATCCGCAGATGCGCCACGTGTCCCAACGGTCGTGCTCGCCGCCGTAGGCTTCCGGCGTGAGCAACGTGGCGAACGCTCGTTCCTGTTTCTGGAATTCCAGGAAGTCGGCGTACCACGTCCTGTTCCGGTCGTCTTCCTTGAGTCGCCCCTTGCCCTTCTTCTCAAAGAAGTCGATCGTCTTCAGCATGATGTCTCGGGAACGCCCATCCGGGTAGTCCTGCGCGTATGCCTTTGGGTTCAACAGGATCATGACGATTCCTTTCGGTTCGAGGCCGGAGGACCGGCGCCTTCTGAGCGCTGAGAAAACGGGGCGAGTAACCGTTCGTGTCGATGCCCGCTTGCCTGGCGTCTCGCCCGCTACAGCGGGCATCAGTCCGCAGGGCCGCGACCCTGTGAGGGGCGCACGCCCGCGCCGTCGGCTTGACATAGACGGCGCAGGCGGCCATGGGCTGATTCCCCCGCTGCGCAACCTGGTGGGGCATGCCGGGCGCCGCGACACGCGCTATCCCTGCCATGGCGCACAGACTAACAGCGCCAAGAATCCCGAGTCAAGAATCAAGTATGCTGTCCTCGAGGTCGAACGGGGCCGCGCAACGACGGCAGGAAACCGAAGATGGAAGACGGGAAGTCCCACATCCCGCGTCAGGCCGAGGCGGAGCCCATGGACCTCGCGGAAGAGGCCCGGGCCTATGCCGTGGCAGACTTCTCGGACGTTAACGAGGCGTTTGTCGAGCGCCTGGCCGAGTTGGTGGGTCCGCTTGAACGGGCAACGGCCATCGACCTGGGCACCGGCCCGGGGGACATTCCCGTGCGGGTTGTGCGGCGGTATCCGGGGTGGCGCGTTGTGGCGGTCGACCTGTCTGAGGCGATGCTGGGCCATGCCCGCCGCACCATCGAGGATGCGGCGCTGACCGGGGCGATTCACCTGGTGCTGCAAGACGCCAAAGGCGCGCCGTTCCGCAACGGCGCGTTCGACGTGGTGTTCTCGAACAGCATCCTCCACCATATCTCGGATACCCAGGCGTTGTGGGGGGAAGTCCGGCGATTGGGCCGGTCGCGCGCGTGGGTACTGCTGCGGGACCTGGCGAGGCCGGGCTCGCCTGCGGCCGCGGCCGCCATCGTGCAGGAGTACGCGGGACGCGAGTCCGTGCTGCTTCAGGAGGAGTTCTACCGCTCCCTGTTGGCGGCCTACACCCCGGACGAGGTCCGCGAGCAGCTCCGGGAAGCGGGCCTCGAAAGACTACACGTGGCCATGGTGTCGGATCGCCACCTCGACGTGTTCGGCCGCCTCGGCTAGATTCAGCGCCCTTCAGTCGCGGTAGGAATGGCCCTTGCGGGCCACCCCTACCGCGACTGAAGAGAGAAGGGCTAGTGCCGGTCGAGCGGTCTGGCGGTGTTGTCAAACAGGATGCACACGGGATCGGCGCTACGGTTGTTTTCGGGCCGGGCCTTTCGTAGAATGCCGCGTCGATGGCGCGAACAAGGCCGTTGCGGACGGTTTCTTCGGCCGTATCGGAAGCAGAGGACAGGAGAATGCAAGCAATGCGGAAGAGTATGGTTGTATTGGTGGTTGCGTTGGCCATCGCCGTGAGCGTTCCGGCCTTTGCGGAACTCCAAAACGTGACGGTCGGCGGCGAGATACGCATTCGGGGGCGGTGGTGGCGCAACGCGTGGGCGGGCAACTACGCGCCGGTGGTCCACATGCCCCTCGGGGCTTTCGGCAAACGCGCCCTGGGCCCCTTCGGCGTGGACAGCCTGTACGACTTCGATGACCGGGGCAATGACCTCAAGTTCGTCGAGCAGAAGACGTTGGTCAACGTGAAGGCCGATTTCACCGACGGCGTGGCGGCCTTCATCGAGTTGGCCGACTATGCCCGGTGGGGCGAGGACTTCCGCTCGGATTACATCACGGGCGTGGACGTGCGCGCCGATACGTCCGAGGACGTCGAGCTGCTCCAGGCCTACATCGAGGTCAACGAGATGTTCGGCTATCCGCTTCGCGCCCGGATCGGCCGGCAGCAGATCAAGATGGGCAAGAGTTGGCTCATCGGCAGCGAGGTCTCGCCGACCCTGCCGTTCTCCTACGACGCGATCCGCCTGACGTACGTCCCGGTGGACGAGTTGACGATCGACGCTTGGTGGGCGAAGCTGGCCGAGACCGGGCCGGTTGAGGAAGACGGCGACGTGGACTTCTACGGCGTCTACGGCACGTACTCGGGGCTCGAGCCCCTAAGCCTGTCGGCCTACTGGGTGTGGGTGCGCGACGCAGGCAAGATCTTCGACACGCAATACGGCTGGCTGGCCGAGTGGGTCGAGGACGTCCTGGACCTGGACGACTATGACGTGACCAACATCCACACCGTGGGTCTGCGCGCGTTCGGCAGCACGGGCGGTCTGGACTACGACCTCGAACTCGCCTACCAATTCGGCGAGGCGAGTTCGGCTGGCGTGCTGTTCCCGATGCCGTCGCTGTGGGGCGTCTATGGCGACGACGGGGCCGACTACGGCGTGTGGGCGGGCGACGTGGAAGTGGGCTACACGTTCGACTACACGTGCTCGCCCCGGATCTACCTGGCCGCGGCCTACTTCGAGGGTGAAGACAACCGCGACCTGAGCTTCTGGGAATGGCTGAACCCGTTCCAGAAGCCCGACGCCAGCCTGTCGTTTAACCGCCTGTTCTCGGGAGTCTGGTACAACGCGGCGCTGGACATCCTGGGCGGCGCGTCCGAGCTGACCAATTTCTGGATGGTGAAAGCCGGCGTGACGGCCAACGCGACCGAGAAGGTATCGACGGGCGTGAGCGTGGCCTACTTCGAGGTGCTCGATACGTTCGATTGGCCGCGCTACATCGAAGTCCCCGGCCTGTGGGCGCCGGATATCCGGTTGCCGATCGCGCCCGGGTTAGGCTTCTGGACGCAGGAGGCGGACGACGACATCGGCGTGGTGTCGCACGTGTGGGTCAAGTACCAGTACAGTGAGGACCTGTGGATCAAGCTCGGCTGGGAGCGCCTGTTTACGGGCGGCGCGCTGGAGGACGGGAACTTCATCAAGAGGAACGGCCTGATGATGATGAGCGGCACGGACGACGACGACACCGACTACATCTACTTCGATATGGGACTGAAGTTCTAGCCCGCACTGCTCACAGTCGTCGGGCCGCCGTTCCTCAAAGGCCCGGTGCGAGATCGCTTGCCAACGCGAGAGCGATACTCACGTATGGACAGCGCGTTCTTCCGTGTCATTGCGAGCGAAGCGAAGCAATCCCCTCGACCTGCGGGGATTGCTTCGCTTCGCTCGCAATGACACGGGGGGTCGCCCACCGAGGGCCGTTCGGCTATACTGCGGGAGCGGAAGGATATCGAATGAAGCTCTCGCAGAAGCAGGAATGGCTCGTGGCCCGATACCTGCGCGCCGTCGCCCAGGAACTTGGGGACGTGCCGGACGCGGCCCGCGCGCGCGCGGTCGCACGCCTGAAGGCCCGCATCTTGCGGTCGTTGCGCGAGCTCGACGTGGCTCCGCTGCCGGACCCGGAGGTCGTTGCGGTGCTGGACGCCCTGGGCAGCCCCGCAGACCAGGCCCGTGAGCTTCTCGAGCAGCGTCCGGCGGCGCGCGGTCTCGAGCCGTCCGTCGACGATCGCGTCTGGCTCGGCGTGTGCGCGGGCCTCGGCGAGCGCCTCGGCGTGGCCGTGGGGGTGGTCCGGCTCGCGGCCGTGCTTGCCGGGCTGCTCACGGGGCCCGTGGCCTTGGTTCTTTACGTCGCCCTCTACCTCGAGATGTACCTATCGTCGCCCGTAGGCGAGGCGCCGCGGATCAACACGTTGCTGGTGGCGAAGCGGGCTGCGGCCGGGGTGGCGGCCGTCGTGGCGATGGACGTGGGAACGCGGGTGGTCCTGTTGTTGATGGAGAAGGCGTACCTGAGGGTGATGCTCAGGGACGTGCTGCCGGACCTGGGAAGCTGGGACTGGCTGCGACCGGACCAGGCGTTCATGCTGTTGTGCGCCTTGTTCGTTTGCACGCCGTTTCTGGTGCTCAGCGCTCTGCCCGTGGCCAACCAGTGGGATGAGACCTGCAAGCGGCTGGGGCAGGCCGGTCTTGCGGTCTATGCCCTGATCCTGTCGGTAGGGATCGCGTCACGGGTGGCGGGCACGCTCCTGCTGGTGGTTCGAGACCTGGCGCCGTAGGGGGCTACGGTTGGCCGGCCTCGGCGGCCGACGAGCCGGGCGGTGCCTGGGCATCACCGGCGCCTTGGCCGCACAAGACCACCATCGACTTTGGCGCAACGACGAGGCCGGTCGATCCCGCGACGACCGGCGCCGAATCCGCGCTCGGGGCGTCGTCAGGCGCCGCCTTGGCCGTATTGATGCGGACCGTCCACGCGCCCTCGGGCACGCGGAATCGCTTGGCCGTCGCAGAGGGGTTGAACATCAGGCAGACGGCGGCGCCGTCGTTCACCGCGCCGTCGATGCGGCAGGCGAGGCCGGGCTCGTCGTCTTCCCAGTCAAGGGGTTCGCCGTCGGGCTCGAACCACGCCAAGTCCGCCGGGCCGCCGGGCGCAATGGGTTGGCCGTCGAAGAAGCTCAAGCGGGAAAACGCGGGGTTGCTCTTGCGAAATTTGATGACCTCTTTGCAGAAACGGAACAACTCCTGGTTCTTTTCGAGCAGACCCCAGTCATACCAGGAGATCTCGTTGTCCTGGCAGTAGGCGTTGTTGTTGCCGCGCTGCGACCGGCCGAACTCGTCTCCGCCGAGTATCATCGGGACGCCGACGGAGAGGAACAACGTGGCCATGTAGCCCTTCTGCATGCGGCGGCGCAGGGCGTCGATCTCCGGGTCGTTGGTGTCGCCTTCGACTCCGCAGTTCCAACTGAGATTCTCGTCCAACCCGTCGGCGTTCTTCTCGCCGTTGGCCTCGTTGTGCTTCCTATCGTACGAGACGAGGTCGCGCAGGGTGAAGCCGTCGTGGGCGGTGATGAAGTTGATGCTGTGGCCGGGGGTGCGTCCGGCCCACTGGTAGAGGTCGGCGCTGCCGGTGAGGCGCTTGGCGAAGTGGCGGCGCCTGTCGGCGTCGCCGCGCCAAAACCGTCGCACGTCGTCGCGGTAGCGGCCGTTCCATTCGGCCCACCGGACGTCGCCAAACGAGCCGACCTGGTACGCGCCGCCGACGTCCCAGGCCTCGGCGATGAGCTTGGTGTCACGGAGCGCGGGGTCCTCGGCGATGCGTTCGATGAGGGCGGCGTTCTCGACGATGTGTCCCTGGGTGTCGCGCCCCAGGATGGACGCGAGGTCGAAGCGAAATCCGTCGACGTGCATGACGACGACCCAATAGCGCAGGCAATCGAGGATGAAGTCGCGGACCAGCGGGTGGTTGCAGTTCAGGGTGTTGCCGCAGCCGGAGAAGTTGCGGTAACCGCCTTCGGCGTCGAGCATGTAGTAGATGGCGTTGTCGATCCCGCGAAAACAGAGCGTCGGGCCCTTCTCGTTGCCCTCGGCGGTGTGATTGAAGACCACGTCGAGGATGACCTCGATGCCGGCCTCGTGCAGCGCGGCCACCATCTGGCGGAACTCGTGCTGCTGTTCGCCGAGACCGCCCTTGCTCGCGTATTTCCCCGTCGGTGCAAAGAACCCGATCGTGTTGTAGCCCCAGTAGTTCGTGAGCTCTTCGTCGGTGTCGGGATTGCGGTGTCCGACGCGGTTCTCACCGAATTCCTGAATGGGGAGCAGTTCGACGGCCGTCACGCCGAGCTCCTTGAGATACGGGATCTTCTGGATGAGGCCGAGGTAGGTCCCGCCGTGTTCCACGCCGGAGGATGGATCGACCGTGAAGCCGCGCACGTGCGTCTCGTAGATGATCAGTTCGTCCTGGGGGATCCGCGGCCGGACGTCGTCGGGCCAGTCCAGCTTTTCGTCTACGACCAGGCCCTTGGCGCGGCCGGCGTGCACGCCGCCCACGACGACCCGCGCATAGGGATCGAGCAGGTACCGGCGGGGGTCGTAGCGGTGGCCGTTTTCCGGCTCGAACGGGCCGTCCATGCGGTACATATAGAAGACGCCCGCCGGCAGAGCGTGGATGTAGATGCTCCAGATGTCGCCGGTGCGGTAGCGTTCCGGCTCGAACTCGATCTCGACGGCAGGGGTCTGGTCGTCCGCTCCCTCGAACAGGGCCAGCCACACGCGGGTGGCATGCCGGCTGACGACGGCGAAGCGGACGCCGTTGGGGCGGACCATGGCCCCTAAGGGATAGGCGCGCCCGGTGCGCACGCGGAGCTCTGAGAGATTGATCTTCGGCATGGGGCTCCTGTTGGTCTGAATCGGGTCTATTGCGCGCCGGCCTCGAGGACCCGCAGCATGAGGTCGAGGTTCGCCAGCGACTCCTCCGCGTCCGTCACGAGGCGTCCCGCGAGAAACTCACGGATCAGCAGGCGCATCAGGTCGGGCCGGAGGTGGTGGCCGTCGGGCGTTTCGATACGGGCGCAATAGACACCGTCCGAGTCATTCTCCCCTTCCACAACGAAGGGGTAGCTGTTGAGTTTGAAGTGGCGCATGTTAGACGGCGGCTCGGTGCGGTTGCGGGCCACCAGCACGCACTCGAGCGGGCCGCACCCGGCCCGGCGCACGTCGAACTCGGCCGTGGCCTCGTAACCGTCGAAGTGGACGCGCAACGTGTCCCACGCCACCGCCCCCCCTGGGGCCAGCTTGAGCAGCACGCTGATGAGATGCGGCGACAGGTCGACCCAGATGCGGGCGGGGTCGGGGGCGCGTCCCTTGGCCGGCGCTTCGAGATGGCCGTGGTAGTGGTTGATCGGCTCATCGTTGCGCTGTTCGCGCCACAGCTCGGTGAAGATCAGGGCGCCGCTCGAGTACTGCGTGCACACGCCAAGGCGGCGGCCCCTTTCGTCCGCTAGGGCGAACAGCTCGCGGGCTTGCTCCATCAGCGCTTCCCGCGGCGCCGCTTTATCGAAGACCAGCGGCTTCTCGCACAGCACATGGCAACCCGCCTCGAGCGCGGTGCGGACGTGTTCGTAGTGGCACGGGGGCGGGGTGCAGACGTCGACGACGTCGGGCCCTTCGGCGTCCAGCATGGCTGCCATGTCGGTGTAGCCGCGCCCCTCGAAGGGGAACAGTCGGGCCAAGGCCTCCTGGGTCTTCGCGACCGACTCGGGCGAGGTGCCGACGAAGGCGCACACGTCGGCCCCCTCAAGATGCCACCATTTGGCGTGATGTTTGCCGATGCCGCTGGCCCCGACGACGGCCGCGCGCATGCCGGCCTTCTCACCCATCACCGTTCCTCCTAGTCATCCTCTTCCCCGGGATAGGTCGACTCGACGACCTTGTCCCATGAGAAGACGTTCTCGCCGTCTTCTTCCTCGTCCCAGGCGCGCAGAATGGTGCGCCCGCGGCGGCGCTTGCGCACATACGCCAGGATAAGGAGTATAGCCATCACGTCGAACAGCGTAAACCCCGAGACGAGCGAAGCGACCAAGGCGGTTTTCCACAGGGTGCGGCGCCAGCCTTGGTAGAGGGCCCCGGGCGTGAGGCCGGCGTGTTTCTTGAGGGCCTCATCGAAGTTCATTTCGTTCAGCGCAAGCACGACGCGCCAGAACCGCTCCTCGCCCACCTCGTCGATCAGGTGCAACGTCATCGAATAGGCCTCGGCGTAGGCGTCGCCGAAAACCATCTCGTCGCCCAGCGGGGCGAAGGCGAAGTCCAGCTCGGGATACGGTATCACGCGGCGGCGCACGTACATGTGGGCGACGCGCATGGTGTTGGCCCAACGCAGCTCGCGCGACATGACCATGGCGATGCCCTCGTTGAACCAGCGCGGCACGTTCGCCAGGTCCGTGTTCCGCGCAATCAGGACGTGCAGCAGCTCGTGGCGCAGCATGCCGTGGTAGTCCTGGCCAGGCGGAAGCAGATGCGGGGCTTTCACGATGATGGCCCCACGCCGCGACTCGGCGATCCCGCCCACCTGGACCCCGGCATAGGCCCCGGCCATCTGGTTGAACTCCTCGAGTGTGCGGCAAATGGTGATCCGGATGGGCGCGTCGCCTGCCGGGAGCTTGCTCGAGAACTCCGCCAGCCCTTTCTCGAGCACCGCAAGGCAGTCTTGGGCGACCTCCTCGTCTGCCGGCCGATAGGCCACTTCGAGCGGCCCGGAGGCGATGCGCTCGCGCCCTCCGGCCGCCCATGAGGCCAAGGCGAGGACCGCGATCAGGGCAAAGACGCCGAAGGCCCTATACGGGTATTGTGTTGGTCGTCGCACCGGTCGCCAGGTTGTCCCTTCAGGCTCTTTGGAGTGCGGCGGCTCGACGCCGCTTTCTCGAGGCGCGTCAAGCCGCGCGCGCAAGCGAAGCGACGAAAGCGGCGTCGAGCCGCGGCACTCCAAAGGGCCCGTGCTCGGTCGACAAACCGCCCTCAAGGGGAATCGCCTTACCCGGCGGCCGCAGTGGCCGCGTTCCGGCGCAGGGCGGCAATGGCCGCCTGCGCCAGCGCCGCCACCTCGTCCAGGAGCGGATCGGCCAAGTCCACTTCGTGTTCGTCGGCCGTGTCCGTGTAGTATAGCAGCGCGGCCGGCGGCCGTTTGTCGAGCAGCCGCCGCACCGCCACCGCGTACAGACGAAGCTGCGTCTCGTAGCGCGCGTGGCGTTCGGGCGCGAAGCGCCCCGTCTTGTAGTCGATGATCGTCCCGTCCCCGAGCAAAGCGTCGATGGTCCCGCTGACAATCGCGTCTCCCAAACGAAGCAGGAAGGGCGCTTCGCGTCTGAGGTCGGGATCCGCCTTCATGCGCCGGCCCAGCGGTGATGCCGTGAACCGGTCCGCGACGTCCCGCAAGTAGGGGCCAAGCGCATCCCATGCCCTGATCGCGGGACACTCCCGCCGTAGAAACGGGTCGATCGGCGGGTCCCCGTCGAGGTCCCAGATCTCGAGCATCCGATGGACGAGCGACCCGCGCAGCAGTGGGTCACGCGATTGGTCGGCCGGGGCCGTATCCAGGTCCTCGGCGTCGCGGGTCGCCGTCATCGCATCGAGGAGTTCGGACACGGAGAAGCTCTTGCGTCCCTCCGCGCTCGGCACGATCGGCCCGGCCCGCGCCACGAGGTCCTCGACGCATGGCGCGGCCGCCTCGAGGGCGGGGCGTTCGGCCCTCTTGCCGCGCTCGGCCGTGCGGCGCACAACCGCGCCCCAGCCGTCCCCTTCGACCACGTCGCCGTCCTCGCGTTCGAGCAGGCCGTACACGTCGTCGAAGGTCTTCATCCAACTGCCTGTTCCGGGCGCCGGGTCGCCCCCGATGAATAGCCAGTCCCGCGCCCGGGTCATGGCAACGTACAGGATACGGGCGTGCTCCGCCCGGCCTTTGTGCTTGTGCTCGCGACGAATCGCGTCGTAAACCGCGGGCCGAACCGACTCGCCATCGCTGTTCGTGACCCGCGCCGCCACGCCCAACTCGCGGTGAAGGGCCAGCGGCCGGGTGTCGGGTCCGTGCAGGTCGCGCGACGCGTCCGGAATGACGACGATCGGGAACTCGAGCCCCTTGGCCTTATGGATGGACATCAGCGTGACCGCGCCGGACCCCTCGGGCGCCAGCGTCGCCTCGCCCTCACGGATCGCCTCGAGCGTCACGGCGTCGAGGTAGTGCACGAAGGCGGCCAGTCGCGGCGGCCGTACGCGGCTGAAGCCCTCGGCCAGGTCCACCAGCTTGCGCACGTTGGACGCCTTCTGCACGCCGAGGAACTGGCTGAGGGCAAGCGCCTCGTAGCCGGTCCGGTCCAGGACGTAGCGCAGGAAGGCGGGCAACGGCATTTCGCTGTGGGCGCGTAGGTCCGCCACCAACTCCCGCGCGGCCTCCAGGGTTAAATGGGGACAGTAAGCGTTTATTTGGTCTGGCGTCGTGGTCCATTGGGGTAACACATGGGAGCCAAATAAACGGTTACTGTCCCCATTTAACCCCGGGACGGCGCTCGAGCGAAACGCGGCGGCCGCGCCCCGGCCCGCGCACCACTCCAGCAGCGACTCGTCCGACAGTCCCGTCATCGGGCCGCGCAGGAACCCGAGCAGGGCCGCCTCGTCCCACGGGTCCACGAGCACCGTGAGCAGGTTCCGCAGATCGATGATCTCCTGGCGTTCGTAGAACCCCGCCCCGGCCACCACGTTGTACGGGATCGACCGTCGCCGGAGCCCTTCCTCGTAGAGGTATATCTTGTTGGTCGAGCGGAACAGGAGGGCCACGTCGCCGAATGCGGCCGGGCGGGGCTCGGCCGAGCCCTTGTCAATCACGGAGGCCGGCTCGGCGCCGCCGCACATCGATTCGATGCGCCATGCAATCAAGTCGGCCTCGCGTTCGCGGTAGTCGTCTCGGTTCAGCCCCTCCTCGGGCTCCGGCACGAGAAACTCGACGCGCCGCGGCCCGGCCGACGCCCTGTGGGTTTGCAGCCGCACGTACTCGGGCTCGACGGCCTCGAGCAGGTCCGAGCGGGCGAAGGTCTCGTTAATGAAGCCCATGACCTCGGGCACGGTCCGGAAATTGCGCCCCAACGGAATCACCGTATCGGCGTCGGCCTTTTCCTGCTGGAAAACCTCGACCTCGGCATCGCGGAAATCATAGATGGACTGCTTGGCGTCGCCGACGATGAACAGGGCCGGCCCTTCCGGGTGGCCGGCCAGCAACCGGGCCATCTCGAGCTGCGACGAGTCCGTGTCCTGGAACTCGTCGATGAGGAGGAACTTGATGCTGCGTGCGGTCCGGGCGCGTACCTCGTCGTTGCCGCGCAACGTCTCGAGGGCCGCGCGGATGAGGTCATCGAAGTCGAGGCAGGCCCGCTCCGCCTTGGCCGACTGGAACGCATCGAGCACGTTGCGGTAGGTGGCGTGGACGTCGACCGTGAGCCGGGCCGCACGGCGCTCGGTCTCCTCGTCGATCTCCGGAGGGAGTGCGTCTTTCGCCAGCTTCCTCGTCTCCTCCTCGAGGGCCTTGACGGCATCGAGGGCATCCTCGTCGTCCCAGTTCTTCTTGCGGGCGCCGCGGAAACCGACATCCGCGATACGCCCAAAGTGCTGCCGGATGGTGTCCGCGTCGCCGCACCCGAGAATGCCGTCCAGCGCGGCGACCATTTCCGCGCGGCCGACCTCGCGCGCGTCCCCGGGGGCGTCGCAGTGGCCGGCAAGGTCCGCCAGCCCGTCGCGCAGCAGCCGCAACCGCGGCGAGCGCGCCAGTGCCACCAAGTTGCGCCGGTCGGCCTCGTCGGCGACCTGCCGCCAGTGGGCGCACAGGGCCTCGGGGTCCTGCACCGGGTGCGCCCGCCCAATCCGATCGAGCAGGCGGCGCCTCTTGAGCATCGCCTCCATCTCGTTGATCAGCGGGCGGGTTCCCAACTCCGTGGCCGCGCGAACGGCCGCCTCGTCGCTCGCCTCGAGCAGCGCGTGCACCGTGTCGGTAACCACTTCGCCGCGAAGCAAGTCCGACTCGGCTTCGGCGACGACCGTGAAATCGGGATCCAGGCCAATCCGGAGGGCATTCTCGCGTAGCAGGCCCGCGCAGAAGGCGTGGATGGTCGACACGCGCGCCGACTCGATGCGGCGTTCCATGTCGCGCCACCGGCTCATCTCGTCCGGGTCGTCGACGGGCGCCCGTTCCCGGAACGCCGCCCGGAGCCGCTCCTTCATCTCCGCGGCCGCCGCCTCCGTGAACGTGATGGCCACGACGTCGTCGAGGCTGGCCAGCCGTTGATCGATCAAGCGGACAATGCGGTCGATCAGGACGCTCGTCTTGCCGGACCCGGCCCCGGCGTCCACGCACAGGTACTTGGCCATGCCCTCGATCGCGGCGGTCTGGTTGGGCGTTCTGCTCATGCCGGCCGCTCCTTCCGCTGAACGCGACCGGGCTCATAGCGGCAGATGCGGCGGGCGCGGCAATAGGCGCAGGCGTTCTCCGCGGGCGTGGGTGGGAAGCGCCCCGCGCGGATCCCGTCAACGCAGTCGGCGACCGCCTCGCGCGCCGTGGTTTCGCGTTGCCGCCAGTCATCGGGCCGCTTGCGGCGCTTGCGGCCCACCGGCACAAAATCCGCCTCGGCGCAGGACGTGCCGAGATCGAGGAACCCCTCGAGGGCCAGCGCGTAGATGGTAAGCTGGAGCGACAGGCCCGCCTTGATGTCCTTCAGCGCCGGCACGGCCCCGCTCTTGTAGTCGATGATGCGGGCCTCGGCGCCGGCGCGGTCGACGCGGTCAATGCGGCCCGAGAACAGCACGGGACCTTGCGGCGTGTCCAATGGAAACGGGACGGAAGTCGTCAACGGTTCGTCGCCAACGGCATGTGGGCGGCCGGGGGCCGCTTGGCCGAAGCCCACCTCGAAATGGGACGGTTTCCACTGGGTGTCTCCGCGCTCTCGCTCGATGTGCACGTACCGCTCGAGTTGCGTTTGCACACGGTTCTTCTCGACCATGGCCACGCCGTGCGGCGCCGTCCGGCTGCGCCAACCCCGCTCGTCGAACACGTCGGCGACCAATTCGGCCATCGCGACCAGCGCCTCATCGAGCGCCACTTCGTCTACGGCCTTGCCGCGGTAGCGTTCGTGAAACGTCTGCAACACGTCGTGCAGGATCGTCCCCCGCACGCGCGCGTCGAACTCGGCCAGCGGGACCTCCGCCACTTCGATGCCAAGCAGGCGCTCGACGAAGAAACGGAAGGGGCACGCCAGGTAGGTCTCGATCTGTTGGACGCTGTAGAGGTGGTCGTCGCCGAACTCGGCCGCCACGCGACACACACACGGCGCGTCGGCGAGGACACCGTCGTAGATGCCGAAGGGCGACCGGTCGTGGCGCGCCGCTTCGATCTCGGCGCCCCGCCGAACCGCCCCGAATTGCTCTGCCAGGGCGTCCTGGAGCGAGGGCGTCTGATGGAACGCCGCGTTTCGCAGGTCGCGCCAACAGGCCGCCCGGCCGGGCCGCGGCACAAACGCGTCGGCCGCGGACGCGGGACCGCGCAGCGCGGACTCGGGGAATAACTCCTCGATATGCCCTACATAGGGGCTGGGGTGCTGGTCTTGGCCGCGCCTCGACAGGGCGTGCCAGGTGATGCACAGCTTCTTGCGAGGGACGTCCAGCACGTGGTGGAACAGCAGCGCCTCGCGCTCGCCGTGGACCCGCTTGCCCTCGATCTGGATCCCGGCCTCGCCCAGGTGTTCGAGGTCCTCTTCGGAGTAGATGGCATTGGCGGGTGGAGGACTCGGGGTCTCGCCCTCGTTGACCCCGCCGAAGAACACGTAGTCGAACCGGAGATGTCGGACGGACCCCGCGTCCAGACAGGCCACGCCGCCCTTGGGCGGCGGGCACGTGAATGTGGTTTCCTGCAAGGTCTGGCGAAACCGCGCCACAAAGGCGCTGCGCGTGAAGGTCGCCTGCTCCGACGCGTCCCAGACCTGCCACTGGCCCAGCACGTCCCGCAGCGCCGCCAAGGCGCGGGTCTCGAACTCGCGGATGGTCGGGATCGCGCACGCTGACAGCGCGTCCTCGAGGCCCAGCTCGTCCAGCAGGCGGTCAAGGGCCTCGGCGTAGCCCCGGGCTGACCCGCGTTCAGGCGCCAAACGGCCCAGCCGCTCGAGGGCCCCGAGGCACCCGGCGAGCGCATCCGCGGCCTCGCGGGCGTCCGGCATCCTCCGAAGCAGGCCCTCGACGTCCTCACCAGAGCCCGAGGCCAGGCGGGCTGAGAGAGCGCCCAAGCGCGTTCGCCATTCCTCGAAGCCGGAGACCACCTGCGCCAGCCGCGACAACACCGGCACGGCGTCGGCATGCGGGTCTCGTGGGGCGAACCAAGGCGAGGTCAGCACGTCCACCACCGCTTCGCGTTGCCAGGACCCCGTGGCCTCGAGCACGCTGAGGACGAACGTGCACACCGCGCTGTCCCACAGCGTAGGCGCTTGGATGACCCGGCACGGAATGCCGAACTCAACGAAGACGCTGCGAAGGACGCCGGCCACCTCGCCCAGCCTGCGAAATACGACCGCGATCTCGTCCGGCGGCACGCCTTCGTCCAGCAGCAACGCCTTGACCCGCCGTCCGATGGTCTCGACCTCCTGCACCGTGTCGGAACAGGGCAGCAACTCGAGGTCGGGCCCGAGGCCGTCCGGCAAGCGCGGCCGGTCGCGCCAGAAAAGGTTGCTGGTGGCGAACTCGGTGTACCGTTGCGGCGGCGGCGCTTCGAGGGACTCGACAACGGCGGCGAAGGCCTGCTGAATGCGGCCCGCGGTTCGCGCCGGCAAGGCGTACAGGTCCCGCTGGTTGGGTCTCATGTCGTAGTTCAGCCCGAACACCATGAGCTCGAGGTGCTCCGCAAGGGACCCGAGCAGGCGGAACTCCGAGGGCGTGAAGTCGTCGAACCCGTCCAGAAGCAGGGCTTCGACGCCCTGGAGCGCCTCGGGCCTTCCCTCGCGACACACCAGGTCGGCTTCCCAGAACAGGCCGGCCACGTCATACAAACACGCCCCCAGCAGCGCGTCCTGGTACGCGGCGTAGACCTCGGCCACGGCCGCGTCAAGGCCCCCGTGGCCGCGGCGGCGCTGGACGCGCCGGCGGAACTCGGGCGGGTCGATGGCGGCCTGTTTGAGTTGTGTGACGGTGCGCAGGAGGTGGGTCACGAACCCGTTGGTCTCGACGGCGTTGCCTAGGTCGTCGAGGGCCCCTCGTTCGTGGACGAGGGCCACGGCGCGCTCCATCAGGAAGCGTCGTTCGAAGTCGCGGATGAGGGCCGGCTGGCGGCCGCTCGCACGAAGCAGCTCCGCGGCGAAGTCATCGAAGGTGGTGACGGGCCGGCCCCAGGCCCCCGCCAGCCCACCGGCAAGGACGATCTCGACGGCGCGGCGGGCGGCGTATTGGCGGGTAGGCACGAGCAGGATCGCGCGGCCCCAATGTTCGCGCAACAGGCCGTCGATGCGGGCCGCCCGATCCGAGCGTTGGGTGCCGCGCAGCAGGCGAACCACGCCGTACTCCGCACTCCGCATTCCGCATTCCTACAGTTCTTCGGCGTTGAGAATCTCGTACCGGTAGCCCTGCTCCGTCAGAAAAAGCTGTCGCTTGACGCTGTAGTCCTGGTCGCACGTGTCGCGCGAAACCAACGAGTAGAAGCGCGCAAGGCTGCCGTCCGCCTTCGGCCGCAGGATTCGGCCGAGGCGTTGCGCCTCTTCCTGGCGTGATCCGAAGGTGCCCGAGACCTGGATGGCCACGTTGGCGTCGGGCAGGTCGATGGCGAAGTTGGCCACCTTCGATACGATGAGGAGTTTCTCGTCGCCGTTGCGAAACGCGGCGTACAGACGTTCGCGCTCGCGCACGGGCGTCCGGCCGGTGATCAGCGGCGCCTTGAACCGTTTCTTGAGCAAGTGCAACTGGTCGAGATACTGCCCAATCACCAGGACGTTACCGTCCTTGTGCCGCTCGATGAGGATCTCGGCGATCTGTTCCTTGAACGGGTTCGTCGAAGCGACCCGGAACTTGTCGCGCTTGCCCGAGATGGCGTACTTGAAACGCTTCTCCTCGGGGAGGCGGACGCGGATCTCGGTGCAGACGGCCTGGGCGATCCAGCCCTGTTTCTCGAGCACCTTCCACGGCACGTCGTATTTCTTCGGGCCGATCAGGCTGAAGACGTCCTCCTCGCGGGCGTCCTCGCGCACGAGGGTGGCGGTCAGCCCGAGGCGGCGGCGCGCCTGGAGGCTGGCGGTCACACGGAACACCGGCGCCGGCAGCAGGTGGACCTCGTCGTAGATGATGAGCCCCCAGTTGCCCGCGTCGAACAGGCCGAAATGCACGAACGGGCTGTCCTTGTTCTTGCGGTACGTGAGGATCTGGTACGTGGCGACGGTGACCGGCCGGATCTCCTTCATGTCGCCGCTGTACTCGCCGATCTGGTCCTCGGTCAGGGTCGTCTTGTCCAGCAGTTCGCTCTTCCACTGGCGCAACGCCACGGTGTTGGTGGTCAGGATCAGGGCGTGGGTTTGCAGGGCGTTCATGACGCCCATGCCCACGATGGTCTTGCCCGCGCCGCACGGGAGCACCACCGCCCCGCTCCCGCCGTGATTGGACCCGCGCATGTAGAACGCGTCCACCGACTCGACCTGGTACTTGCGCAGCACGAACGGTTGGCCCGAAAGGGCGGCGGCGCGGAGCTCAAAGGACAGCGGCTCGCCGTCGATGTAGCCGGCCAGGTCTTCAACCGGATAGCCGATCTTAATGAGGGCGCACTTGACGTTGCCGCGTTGCCCGGTTTTCACGAGGATATGGTGCGGGTCGGGCGAGCCGGAGACGAAGGGCTGGAGGTTTCTCTGGTTGAGCAGCTCGACGATCAGCAGCGGCTCGGCGGCATACAGAAGCAGGCTGTCGTCATCCCCCTTGACCATTTGGAGGCGGCCGTAGCGGGCGACGTTGTCCTTGACGTCGGCGATGACGTTCTGCGGGACTTCGTACTTGCTGAACCGCTCGATGCCCTCGATGATGGCCTTGGCCGTTAGGCCCGCGGCCGCCGCGTTCCACAGCGACAGCGGCGTGATCCGGTACGTGTGGATGTGCTCGGGGGACTTGACCAGCTCCGCGAACGCCGCCAGGCTGTCGCGCGCGTCCTCAAACGCCGGCCCGTCCGTCTCGAGCAGGACGGATCGGTCCGATTGGACGATCATGGGTTTGCGCTCGGTGTCGGGCATAGGCGGGAAGTGTAGCACAAAAAAGCGGCGGTTGCATGCGCCTCAAAGCACGCGGCCAGGCCTTCGGCTCGGTCCGGCCTAGTCCTCGACCTCGAGCCAGACTTCGTCGAGCAGGCCCGAGGGGTTGTCTTTGTCGGGGCCTTCGAACATGTTCCTTGCGGTGTTGGTCACCTTGAGAACGAACTGGTTGTACCCGGCGCGGATGAGGTGGCCCACCTCGATGCGATAGGGCGGCCACGCGCGAACGCCCTCCGTCATAGTGTTGACTTCGACCTCGAGGATGTGGCCGACGCGCCCGGCCTCGACGAAGACCCGCTTGCCCACGACGTCGCCGGGCAATTCGACGTCGGTGTAGTAGCAGCCGGTGCCGGAGAAGTAGGGGTGGCCCTGCTCTTCCCACGGGCCGGTCTTGAGGCCCCGTATAGGCACCAGGCAGGGCACGTCGCCGGTGGCGTCGATTTGAAAGTCGCCGGCCAGCCAGGCGTACTCGGCGAGTGCCGGCTGCGGAAACCAGCCGTTGTTCTTGATGACGATCTCGATCTCGTGGGACCCGGGCCCGCAGTGGCCGCGCAGGTCGAGGACGCGGAACTGAGGGTCGATCTCCCAGGGCAGCTCGTCGGTCAGCGCTTCGCCGTCCAGCAGGACGACCGCCCTGGTCTCGTGGCCCATCATGGCGCGGGTGGCCTCGGGGAGGTCGTAGGGATGGCGCGGGACGCCGTCCAGAATGAGGCGCAGGTTGCCGAGGTTCTCGGGCATCATGAACTGGGTGGTGTAGCGAAGCTCGGTGACGTGATGGCGGGTCTCGGTGCGCATGGTCCAGGTCTTGAGGGTGAGGAAGTTCCCATTCTCGGGCGCGTAGTACCACAGGTCCTGGCACAGGGGGATCCGCCTGGTCACGGCGCGTGGGGCCGCCAGCACATCGGCGCACGGCTGTTCCGGGTCCACCACGACCAGGCACGAGCCGGCCGGCGGCAACGCGATCGGGAGCCTCAGTCGGCCTTCGACGATCTCTTGCCCTGGCGCCGGTCTCTTGTCGCCCGTGTCGGGATCCCAGATCTCGGCCAGGCCCGTGGTCTCGAGGGTCACGGCGGTTTGCACGGCCTCGTCGGCGGTGTTGGCGAAGAAGAACAGCGATTTCCCCTCCTTCCGGCGATGCAGGTAGTACACGTCGGGGGCGTCTTCGATAGTCACCTCGGGCGTCACCTCCGCCAGCGCCTGCGGCAAACCGCTTCCGTCGGCACCCGCCGTCACGCGCACGCCCGGAATCCTGGCCAGGTCCACGTGCTTGAGGGCGCCGAGGCCCGCGGCGCGGATGACGCGGACCGCCGCGTTGGGCACGGTGGCGACGACGCAGGAGGCCGCCACGCGCCGCAGCGCGGCCAGCGCACTGTCGTGAATGGACCTAAGTTTCGGGACCACCAGGGCCTCGAACTCGAGCCCGTTGACGCTGAAGGTCTTCTCGTTCACCTCCGCGTTTGCGAAGGTGGCTTCATCGAGGACGACGAAATCGCGGTGGATGGCCAGCAGGGCCTCGCCCAGCGGGGCGAACGCGGCCTCGAGTTCCTGGACGGCGTCCCCGGGCCCATCTCCCGGCACGAAATCGGTCCAGACGGACGACATGGGATACAGGACGGCGATCTTGGCGCCGTGTGTCCCGCCGGTCATGGCCGCGGTGAGGCGCGCCGTGTAGTCGGCGAACAGGCGGTAGTAGGGCCAGAACGGCGCCTGGAAAAACTCCGACGGGGGCGAGTCCTTCTTGCGCCGGCCGGCCACGGAGTAGTAGAAGGCGTGTGGTATGAAGTAGTTGATGCCGTGGGCGATCTGCCAATCGCTCATCCACTTCATGTCGCGCAGCGACAGCCCCCAGCCGCTTTCCCCGAAGGTCTCGGTCATGGTGCGGTCGCGCCCGGCCAGCAGCGCGGCCGACTCGATCATCTTGGGCGTCATGGCCCCGGGGCGGCCTTTGCCGACGTGCCTGCCGAGGTGGTCCATTCCGGGCATGTGGAGGTGCTTGAGCAAGTAGAAGATGTTGCCCAGACAGCGGAACTGGAAGAACAGCGGCTCCTCGCCCAGGGGGTGGCCGATGAGCTCGAGCCCGCGCGCGTCGCACCACGCCTCGATGGTCTTGAAGAAGGCGTTCTCGAAGAGGGTCGTCGCGACGTCCCAGTAGTCGTAGCGTACCTGGGCGCCCACCTCGGGACCGTCGGGGTCGTCCGCCGAGAACAGTTCGGGGAGGTGGTCGAGCAGGTCGTAGCCTTTGCGTTCCATGAAGGCCTCAGGCAGCCCGGCGGTCCACGGTATCCGCGCGAGGTCATCGGGGTAGGTGCTGAGCGCGGGTTCGTCGGTGAAGAACCCGGCCAGTCCGAGTTCGCGAAGGTCGCCGAGTTTCTCCTCGTGGCGATCATACGTGGCGCGCAGGAAGGCGCGGCAGGCGTCCGTGTTGAGCGTGTCCAGATACGACTCGAACCACAGAATGGCCGGGCACTCGAACCGGACGGCCTTGGCCACCCGCCACCGGCCCTCGGCCAGGTCCACGGCCGCGCCCTCGACCCGACGGAAGGGCGCCGGCTCGTCCGGGTCGGCGCCGCTGACCGGGGCGCGATAGGCGCACACAACGGGCTCGTCCAGCTCCACGTTGGCGGGGGCTTCGACTTCGGCCACCTCGAAGCGCAGGTAGCTGAGCCGGTTTGCGTGGTCGGCGATGACCTCGCCGCCGGCCGGGCCGCTGGGCCAGTCCCGTTCGTCGTAGGCCCAGGCCACCAGGCCGTGTTCACGGGCCTTCTCGCAGCAGAAACGTATGCAGTCAAACCACTCGTCGGACAGATACGGCGTGAGCAGGCCGTGGCGGGCGTGCATTACGAAGCCGCCGAGTCCCTTGTCCTTCATCTGCTCGATCTGCCACTCGAGCGCATCCTTCTCGAGCCGATGGTTCCAGAACCAGAACGGCGCCTGGCGAAACTCGGAGGGGGGATTGCGAAACGTCTGGTAGAGGGTCATGGGCTCGTCCTTCTAGGGCTCGATCACCAGCACGTTGTGAATCGCCAGGCCGGCGACCTCGGCCCTGAGGACGCCGCCATGCCAGGTCCGTTCCAGACCCACTTCGTCAGGGGCCATGAAGCACCGTTTCGGCCGTTCATCGATGGGGACCGCGACGGTGAAAGGCCCCGTGTTGGGCACGTGCTCGACCATGTGCCGGTTGGGCGACAGGTAGCCTGCGGCCGAGCGGTTGACGAATTGGATCAGCAGGCGGCCGTCCTTCTTGCGCGCGGACATCTCGATGGCCCGAGGGCCGTCCAGGTAGATGACGCCGTGCGCGTCGAGGGCCTTCATGGCGTCGCCGATGAACCGGCGCAGCCGCGGGTAGTGCCCCTTGAGATAGGCACGGAACACCGGGCCGTGAACGGCGACGACCACCCCGTCGCCGAAGCGGTTCACGGTCGCGGCCGCCGTGCCCGCCAGGTTCATCGAGGGTT
>Ga0114930_10001142_pt1 | contig 26066 bp, 23 predicted proteins | sample AnhtaG_FD_87300 | JGI IMG/M metagenome (GOLD analysis project Ga0114930, IMG submission 87300) | Deep subsurface microbial communities from Anholt, Denmark to uncover new lineages of life (NeLLi) - Anholt_01485 metaG | ecosystem: Environmental > Aquatic > Marine > Oceanic > Sediment | place... | reverse complement strand
TTTTTCATCTTCAGACTGTGGTATAAAGCCGTTTGTTCCCGGTGTATCGGTAACGGTTATTACAGTATTACTCAGGCGCATTTTCCCGTGGCTCAGTGTGACCGTGGTACCAGGATAGTTAGCAACTGTTACATATTTACCTGTTAGGTATCCAAAGACCACACTTTTGCCAACATTGGGATTCCCAACGAGGACTATAGAAGAGTTTTTTTCAGAGGTAGTTGAGGAAGTTGTCTCATCTGGCATATATATGTTTCTATATTTATTTCTCTAATTATTCAACACAACCTTAGTTTTGAAAAACTTTAGATATACGCATAAAAAATGTCAAAAGCTCATGATTTTTTCTTGTCCGGGTTATAATGATGTTAATAACACGTATCCACTTAATTTAACACAGAGCTATATTAATTGTAGAGACGCATGGCGATGCGTCTCTGTTGTCATTATCATATTGTCATATCTAAGAAGCACCGCTGTTTGTCTCTACGGATATACGATGATTTTTTATTTTTAAGAGACGCATCGCCATGCGTCTCTACGGATATTTACGTGTTTCCCTCTGTGTTCTCTGTGGTTATTATAATATTGTCATATCTAAGAAGCACCGCTGTTTGTCTCTACGGATATATGCGGCTTTTTTATTTTTAAGAGACGCATCGCCATGCGTCTCTACGGATATTTACGTAAATTCATTCAATTCCGGCTTCCTCGAATTTCTGCATCAGTTTCTTGAGTCGTACAAGCGTATAATTTCGTTTGTCCCGTAATAGTGCATTTTCCTTCTCAAGTTGGGCAATCCGTTTTCTTAATGCAATGTTCTCATTTCGATAATAATATATTTTACCTGCTAAGACAGATACATTTTCTTCCAGAATGTCCAAAGCATTTAACATGTTTCGTTCCATAGTGTAATCAATGGTTATTTATAGAAAACATTCTTAACGTCAGTGGATTTTAAGCTAAAGCCCCTGTTTCCTGTATCCTTTTCCATTCATCAACGGGCAAATCCCGGGCTAATTTTAACCCACCTATTGCACATGCATATACAGGGTCATCAACCAGATTTACTTTAATTTTTCCTAAATCTGAGAGGTCATGTTCTATAACGGATGATAAGCCCTCTATTCTACTTCCGCACCCGGCAAGCATGATGTTCTCCCGCAGAGTCTGTTGATATTCAGGATCAAATTCTGAAATCAATTCACTCAGTGTTTTTATTATATCGGGCACTATCGTTTTGCACGCTTCGTGCAATTCATTTGTCACATCATACTGTACACTCTTTCCACTAATGAGGGATACAACGGAAGCCTTTTTTGGTTTTTTACTAACCGAGGCATGCTGTTCTTTAATTTTTCTCAGTAAATGAAGCGTAACTCTGGCATTAAGCACTCGGGTTTTGAAAGAATCATAAAAAACTTTGTCTATATGATTACCGCCTTTATATAACGTTTGCTGGTCTTCTTCTTCCGGAATTGAACCATGCATACGGCAGATATTAATCGTACCTGCTCCAATATCAACAATAACAGCAAAGCCATATATACCCTGACCATAAGCCACTAAAAATGGTTCTGATACAACTAACACGCCGTCAACTAAACCATCAAAAGCATAAGTAACCGCCTGTTTGTCGTCTGCAGTAGCCCGGGCAGGAGCTCCCACAACGGCATAAATTTTTTGATTTTCTTGTTTATTAATAAGTGAAATTAAATAATTTAAAAATCCGTTTATTGCCTCTTTTTGTTTTGCTGAATCCTTCTGATTGCGATGTGGGTCAATTACACCTTTTTCAAGAGGATAAAATAAATCCAATGACATACGGTAGTTAAAACAATCATCTCCAATCAGCATAGATTTCCTCAACAGCTTTTGTGAGACGAGATCCTTTGGAAAACCTACAACGCTTGCAATATTCATAAGTTTTCCTGTACTTGTTGCAATGGCGCTTTGGAAGGTGCCAAGGTCTATACCGACAAAAATGTTTTCTGTCTCTTGCTGTTTGATCACATCTTTGCTATCTGCATTTTTAGTTATATTTGTCATAAACCGACTCCCACGCTTTAGAGTTCATTACACACAACCGAAATTTTTTCGTACCCCTGGCAGGACTCGAACCTGCGACCTTAGGTTTAGGAAACCTCTGCTCTATCCTGACTGAGCTACAGGGGCTAATATTTATTTGTCCCGAATCTTCGGGATTTGATTATAATTACAATTTTTTACATCTCGCAAAGCCGCCAAGACGCAAAGAAAAATATAGCTTTTTATTGCCCACGGATACTGATCCTAAAAACATATTGGGTAACCGCACACTTTAGTTTGCGCTCATAGAGAAATTATGCCGTATAATAGTGTGATAAGGCAGTCCCGCTAAGCGGGACTGTGGCTACCACAAAAATGTTTTTAATTGCTCAATAATCATTAAAAACAGTCTCACAATCCCGAAAATTCGGGATGAATTAATCAGGTTATACAGGTATTGGTCGTTTTCGGTAAAAATTAAGAACATTATCCAAACTTCTTTTTGAACTCTTCGTAATTGTTAATGTAAAGCATTCGCTTTGACTTTCTTATAAGATCATCAGCAATAAAGGCATTGAGTACTCTTGATATTGTTTCACGCGAGGTCCCTGCAATATTAGCAAGGTCTTGTTGTGACGGAAGGTTTTGTATCTTTACCACCCCGTCTTTTATGGTTCCTGTATCCTCAGCAATCTGAATTAAAGCGGATGCAACTCTTCCCGTTGCATCAAATAGTGAAAGGCTTTTAATTTGTGCATCGGATTTGCGCAGTCTGAGCGCCAATTCTTTAAGCAGACCGATTGCAATTGGGGGATTCTTCTCTATTAACGCCAGAAAATCTTCTCTGCGCAGCAAAAATAATTCTGAATCACTTATGGTGATTACATTTGCTGAACGGGTCAGCCCATCCAAAAGAGACATTTCTCCAAAAAAATCACCTTCGCCAAGCATCGCTAAAATTACTTCTTTCTTTGCTTCACTCATCCGGGAGATTTTTACCTGACCCTTATTTATTATGAATAACGTACTTCCTTCATCCGTTTCCAATACAATTGTGCTGTCTTTTTTGTATTTTTTTATTTGCAAGCAGCCTACAAGTTTCGTCAATTCATCATCATTCAATTCTGCGAACAAAGGTATTTGTCGAAGAATAGATACTGGCATAACAGGGCTTCTCCTAATTTAGTCTAATTTTGAGTAAATTTTCCCACTTTTTTGTAAATCTTTTCCATACCAATCATTGTCAGGTCCGGTTCGTAATGATCAATGATTGATGTTTTTTCTATGATGAGAGGGGCGATACCACCTGTTGCTATTACAGTGGTCTGCTCGTTCAATTCATTTTTTATTCTCGAAACTATCCCCTCAACTGAAGCAACCGTTCCATACATAATTCCCACCTGGATACTCCGTTCCGTATTTGTTGCTATAATACGTTCGGGAAATTTCAATTCTACACTTGGAAGCTTAGCCGCAAGAGCATGTAAATGCCGACCCGCAGTCTCAACTCCCGGTGCAATAATACCGCCAAGGTACTCCCCCCTGCCGGATATTATATCATAAGTTGTTGCGGTGCCAAAATCTATAATGATAAGTGGACCTCCATACAAATCATAACCGGCTATTGCATTACACAATCTATCGGCACCGACTGCAGCCGGATCATCATATTTAATGGCAATCCCCAAATCCAGATCGCTGGAAATTACCAACGGTTCTATAATAAAATGATTTCGTGACAAATCGACAAAAAATGGGGTTACACCCGGGACCACGGATGATATCGCTACACCGGTTATATCAGAAAACACAAGGTTGGCATTAGAAAAAAGAGTCTGAAGCAATACTAACCACTCATCTTCCGTCCTGCGAGTGTGGCTGTCTAAGCGCCACCGAAACAGCAGCGTATCATTATCAAATACACCCAACACCACGTTGGTATTGCCAATATCAACCGCTAATAACATTATTCTGAACTCATAGAAAGAAATTTACTAACTTGGATAATTCATAAGATTTCTTAATGTATCTACTATGTTATTAATTTAATAGAAATTACCCCGAGTTCTCGGGGTCATTCTGTCCCGAAACTTCGGGATCAGAATCTTTTTTAAGATGCTGAAATAAATTCAGCATGACAAAAAGAGGATTTATGAACAAATCAGACTAATAAAATGTTGTATTTAATAACAATATACAAATGTTTGACTATAATTTACAAATAAACTATTGTAACTTCTTAAAAAACAATATACCAAAGTTTTTATGGTAACAAAATAGTAACAAAATATAAGTTTCATGCAAGTTAGTAAAGTATTTTATCACCTTCAACAAAAAAAAGAAATATTCCCTAAAAACATAAATGTTTTTTTGATTTTTAAACAATTAAAAAAATTCAATACCACCGAGAGACAAAATGAAGGCTTTCTATGAGGTCAGAAGGATGGTGAAAATTTTCCGGTTAAAAAAAGCGGTTCAAAAAATGTTTGCCCATTAGACTATTTTTTGAAACTTTGCTTAATTAGAAATTTAAATTTGGGAGGTATTTCATTCCAATCTATGCAGTTTTTAATTTGGCGGCATAATGTTTCATCAGCTATATCTAAAAGTCTTATTCTTGGTTCATACATCTCTTTTAAATAATAGCAACATGGTAGAATTAGCATAATGGCAGTGTAGTCTTTGATAAATGAAAACGTATTTGGTTTAATAATAAATTTTTGTAATTCTCTGTTGCAATGAAGATGACATTTATCCATTCTTTTTTCAGTGTTCATTACAAAGCATACTATTAAATCATCGTCATATTCAGCATCAGAGAGGGCTATGAAATATTTACCTTTTTCTCCATAAAAATTTATTGCTCCAAGATCTAAAAAAGTTTGTCCTTTTTCAAATGTGGCCACCGGAGAGAAGTTCTTTTTGAAGGTTGAATCTTTCTTTTATCGTTTCGAGGTCAAGTGTAGTATTTTCATCAATTGCTAAAAAGTAATCAATTTTTTTATCCATTCCCTTTTTGATAGTTTTACTCCACGGAGTTCTAGGAAGATGAGTTATTTCAGTCATATCTTTTGCTGTCGCATTTTTAAAAATAAGTGATACATCTTTTAATGTATTTAATTCGTTAGGGGATAGCCAGTCTAAATCAATTTTTCTATTCTTTAATAAAATTCTAAACTTTTTGTAATTATCATCCTCATCTTCATATTCATCTTCAACAATAATAAAATTTTCCTTAAAGCTTTCAGGGAGGTCATTATTATCTATCTGTTCATAAAGCTTTTTGGGAACAGGGCCAAATGGGTAAGTATAATAATCATAACCGGTGACACTTAATCCATGTTTTTTAAAATTCATAAAGTCCCAAAAATATAGAAGTTTAAAAAGTTTCGTTCTTCGAACATTTTTGGTATTTTTGATAAAATATTTAATTCCATTAATTACTTTTTGCTCTGTTATATTCATTGTTCTTGTCGAATTTTTTGATATTTTAACGATTGGATTCTTATTAGGATACTATATATGATTAGTTTTTGTTCCTTAAAGTAATAAGTTTATTTTTTAAAAGCAAAATAATTCTTTCTAAATTTTATATGGGCTAATACTGTGCCATATTAGGAAATATATTCTCATAACCCGTTATGAAATTATTTTACGTACGTATTCCCGGTCTTCCTCTTTTTTATAGAACGGTGTATTACAATCTGAGTTGTGGCTTACAAACGCTATAAGGGGTATATAATATTTTCTTTTGGTAAGAGTTTTTACCGAAAGAATACAAATCTAACCATTTATATGAAGTATTTTCTAAAGCTCCATAATACAAATTCATACAAATTAAAGCCATCAATATAAACATAAGCTTTTCTGGACATTTTAATCCCCAAAAATTTTATAATAGAATAAAAAAGTTCCAAATGTCAAGACCTTTATATTTTTTAAAAATTTAACATTATTATCGACTTAATATTGTATTACTTTATTATTCACTTTTGATTTGTTAAATATATTCATTAAATTATAGCCGACTGTATTGAGAAAATATTCTAAAATCAATAGCTAATGACTTAAATCAGAATAATACCAACCGACAGGAACTCATTATTTCTATCTTGCATCATATCCGGTCACGACTCACAAACTTCGCAAGAAATGTCTGGGTTTTCAGAAAAATTATCATCTCCTGGATAATTCTAATCTCACTGCTTGAATTAGGTCTTCATTTTCACCTTGATGCTAAAATCATTGGAATAGTTTTAGTCGTCGTTGGTTTTTTTACACAAGCATTTTCCGGGTTATTGGCAATTATCGGTTTTATACCGTTTATCGGGCCATTGATTGTTAAAGTATTAACGCTCCCGATATTCTGGATTATCAACGGAATTGGTTACCTCGCAAGTATTGTCGCAATAAAAAAAGGGCACGGCATGGAAGTCATCACATACCGCATCCTTACTATTGTATTTTTAATTGGGATTATATTCGGTTATGTCCTTGGCAGATTACTTCATTAAATAATCTTGTTTAAGTTCAATATTAGCTCTTTTCTTTTTATCTTTGTGATCTTTGTGGTTTTATGAATCATTCGTGTAAAAAGTTGTTGAACAATTTTTCAAAAATTCGTATACTTTAGTTTATAAAAAATCTCATTAAATAAAACCGCCTACGATTCAAAATTCTATGCCATACCGAATTGAAGTAACCACGAGACCTGACTGCCTTGACGTAGCGGGTGAAAACGTTTGTACCAGCATTAATAATTTTTTTGATTTTTCAATTCCTTCGGTCAGAATTGTTACAGTATACATTATTGACCTGCCAATAACCTTCGAAGAAGCACAAAGAGCTAAAGATGAAATTTTTTGTGACCCTGTAATACAGACTGCGTCTTTCGATAAGCTCGATACCGGCGCATTCGACTGGTGTATCGAAATCGGATTCAAGCCCGGGGTAACAGATAGTGTCGGAGGGACAGCAAAAGAGGCGGTTGAGGATCTGCTTGGCAGGAAATTCACGAATTCCGAAAAAGTTTATACTGCAAAACAGTATAGATTGCATGCACCTTTACTAACAGAAGACCGGGTTCGTTCTCTCGGTGAAGATTATCTTGGAAATGCCGTTATAGAAACTATAACAATTCAGAGTTTCAAAGAATGGAAATCCTCTCCCACCGATATTAACCCCCCTGTCGTAATTGGTTCTCAAGAATATTATGTCCGAGAATTTGACCTCAATATCGATGACGAATTTCTTATGACATTGAGCAAGGAGAGAATCCTCTCCCTTGATCTCCGGGAAATACATGCTATTCAGCGCTATTTCACCCGCAAGGACATCCGGAAAGAGCGCCGTTCCATTGGCTTATCGACACGTATAACAGATGTTGAATTAGAAGCTCTTGCGCAGACATGGTCTGAACACTGTAAACACAAAATTTTCAACAGTCGTATCCATTACAAAGAAAATGGCAGCACAGAAATAATCGACAGCCTGTTTAACACTTACATTAAAGAATCCACCCGCATTATTAGTAAACGCATTCCATGGCTTCTTTCGGTATTTAAAGACAACGCAGGTGTAATACGCTTTAATGACAGAATCAATCTGGTATATAAGGTAGAAACGCACAACAGTCCCTCCGCACTTGAACCTTATGGTGGCGCCATCACCGGCATTGTTGGTGTGAACCGCGATCCTATGGGAACAGGAATGGGCGCCGCTTTACTTTACAATGTTTGGGGTTACTGCTTTGGACCGCCGTGGTATGATAAAAAAATGCCGTCCGGGCTACTACACCCCAACAGAATTCGAGAAGGTGTCCATAAAGGTGTTATCGATGGGGGTAACCAGACGGGCATTCCTTATGCTCGCGGCTGGGAATTCTTTGATGAACGGTATATCGGAAAACCGATAGTATACTGCGGGACCGTCGGCTTTTTACCATCACAAATTGAGGGCAAACCATCGTATGAAAAGAACGCCGATGCCGGTGATCTCATCGTAATGGTCGGCGGGCGCATAGGGAAAGACGGTATTCACGGCGCAACATTTTCATCGGAAGAATTGCATGAGGGGTCTCCGGTTCAGGCAGTTCAAATAGGCGACCCGATTACCCAGAAAAAAATGTCTGATTTTCTCCTTGAAGCACGGGATAAAGGTCTTTATTCATGCATTACGGATAACGGCGCCGGGGGATTATCTTCTTCAGTCGGCGAAATGGCGCAGTTCAGCAATGGATGCTATCTTGATCTGACGAAAGCGCCTTTGAAGTACCAGGGATTGGACCCATGGGAAATATTAATATCCGAAGCTCAGGAACGGATGACGCTTGCAGTCCCGCCTCGACTCAAAGAGGCATTGTTTTCCTTAGCCGCAAAACGGGGTGTCGAGGTAACGGAGTTAGGACGTTTTACCGATTCAGGCAAATTTCATGTTGTATATAAAAACAACACCGTAGCATATCTCGATATGACGTTTCTGCACGATGGCTTACCGCAAATGGAACTGGAAGCGGAATGGTCACCGTCCGAACTGCCCGAACCGGAATTTGATGAGCCGGATAAGTTGTCCGACACGCTTCTTTCCATGCTGGGTCGGTTAAATATATGTTCAAATGAGGGCAAATCCCGCCAATACGACCATGAGGTCAAGGGGCTCAGCGTTATTAAGCCGTTTGTAGGAATTAACATGGACGTTCCTTCCGACGCATCTGTTTTTCTCGTGGAGCATGGCTCTAAAGAAGGCGTGATTCTTGCGGAAGGTAAAAACCCACACTATTCCGATATTGACACTTACCATATGGCTGCATCAGCCATTGACGAAGCAACAAGAAGGATAATAAGCGCCGGGGGACGTCTGGGTTACATAGCGGGACTGGATAATTTCTGCTGGCCCGACCCTATACAGTCCGAAAAAACCCCTGATGGTCGTTACAAATTGGCGCAGCTTGTCCGGGCGAATAAAGCTTTATATGATTACACTACAGCGTACAATATCCCGTGTATTTCCGGAAAGGACAGTATGAAAAATGACTGCATAATCGATAATAAAAAGATTTCCATCCCTCCTACCCTCCTTTTTTCAGTAATGGGTAAAATAGACGATGTTTCCCGGGCGGTAACGATGGACGTCAAACAGGCAGGTGATGCAGTTTACGTAGTTGGCGAAACATTTTTCGAATTAGGCGGGTCCGAATATTACCGGATGATGGGCGAGAAAATCGATGGTAATCCGTACACAGGTAAAAATGTTCCGCAGGTTCACGCAGATAAAGCTGTAAAAATGTATAAAGCAATCGAAGCGGTGACCGCTGCTGAACTTGCGCACTCGATACATACTCCCACCATCGGTGGTCTCGGTGTGGCTCTGGCTAAAACGGCATTTGCAGGGGGATTCGGAATGTCGGTTGACCTGGCAAAAGTCCCGCAATCAGGCTGTAAGCGGGATGACTATATCCTTTTTTCCGAATCAAACAGCCGTTTTATTATAACGGTGCATCCGGACAAAAAGGAAAAATTTGAAAAGCTTCTACATGGAATCGCTTTTACTAAAATTGGCAAGACTATCGATGCGCCGTATCTCACTATCCGGGGAATTCATGGAAAAACTATTATACATGCACCGCTTGATGAATTAAAATCTTTCTGGAAGAACACGTTAAAGGACTCTTTTCATGGCAGCGCCTAAGGTATTAGTTGTTGCAGGTAACGGTTTCAATTGTGAGCGGGAGACGCTCTATGCATTTGAGATGTGCGGAGGAAAACCGGATATTGTCCACATGAATGATATTATTTCCGGTGAGGTTTCGATTTCCGCATATCAGATTATGGCATTTATCGGGGGATTCAGCTACGGAGACCACCTTGGCGGCGGCAAAGTAACTGCAAATAAATTTAAATATTACTTATTCGACACCCTTAAAGAATTTATCTTACAAGATACACTCATTATCGGAATTTGCAACGGTTTTCAGGTTATTACACAGGTAGGCATCCTGCCCGGCTTTGATCCCGCTAAGCGGGATTACAGCTCGCATGTAATAACATTGGCGCCAAATACTTCCGCCCGTTACGAAGACCGTTGGGTACACCTTTCTGTTAATGACAATACCCACTGTATACTCACAAGAAATATCAAACATTTATTTTTACCTGTCAGGCATGGTGAAGGGAAAGTATTTTCTCCGGATAAAACTATTATTGAACGGCTTTTTGAAACCAATCAGGCAGTGATGCAGTACATTAATCCTGTTACTATGCAGCCGACAGGAGAATATCCGTATAATCCCAACGGTTCTCAAGGCAATATTGCCGGAATCTGTGATTCAACGGGACGGATTTTTGGTCTTATGCCGCACCCTGAAGCTTATTTAAGCCCGTTTAACCATCCCTATTGGACGCGACTCAAATTACAGAACGCACTGCCTTCAGAAGGTGACGGAGTTCAGATTTTTAGAAATGCGATAACATATTTCCAGTAAAGTATCAAGTAACATTTGTAGAATATATATTACGGAGAGCATTAAATAGTTTACATTTTATCATATCATCGTCTATCGTTGCTAGGCGAGGTGTTCTTCACCTCGCCAGATTTGATATATACAAAAAGTTATGAGAGGTCGAAGGTGAAGAACACCTTCGACAGCGAGATTAGATTCCGAACCAAGTTCGGAATGACAGGTATGTCTCCCTGTCATGCTGCCCCGCTGAGCGGGGTGCAGAATCTTTATGTGAATTTTTACAAAAGTACTGATATAACTATATGCCGAGCACAAAAAGACAGATAAAAATCTTAGGAAGCGGACCTGCCGGTATGTCTGCCGCAATTAATCTTGCAAAAAATGGATTTAATGTAGTAGTATACGAGCAAAGAGAACGCCCCGGAGCTCGTTTTTGCAGCGGATGGCAAATTCTTGAAAACTACTCCTCTGCTGATGATGCCCTGAAAGAACTGAAATCGATGAACATTAATCCCGAGTTCTTCTACAAACCCGAATCAAGCATAGATTTTTTTGACAGCCGCTTAAGACGATTTTCTTTACGCGGGAAAAAACCGTTCGGGTATTTTTTGAAACGCGGAACAGATACCGATACGCTTGATACAGCATTATATAATCAGGCGCAAAATGCCGGTGTTGAGTTTCATTTTAGAACAAGAATTAATGCACAAGAGGTCGACATCATCGCCGGCGGTTCGGTGCATGCAGCCGGAATTACGAAAGAAGTTGTTTTTGAATCTGACACCGAAGATATATTAATGACAATTCTGGATAACTATTTAACTCCCCTTGGTTTTTCATATATGTTTATAATTAACGGTCATGGTACAATCGGAACCGCTGTTTTGCGTGATTTCAAACACATTAATAGCTTTGCTGAGAGTGTAGTACTTCGTTTTCAACAACTTCTCAATTTTGATATGAGAAGTGTTCGGGAATCCGTTTCGCCGGTTGGTTTTTTTATACCGAAAACGTCAGTAGTTAATAATAAATTATATGCAGGCGAAGCCGCCGGTTTCCAAGATTATCTCTTCGGGCTTGGAATACGCAGGTCTATTCAGTCGGGATATCTTGCCGCAAAAAGCCTGATTGACGGCATCCATTACGACATACTATGGCGAAAAAAATTTGGCGCGCTACTAACCGGCAGTATACTTAACAGGTTTATTTATGAAAAATGCGGTAACACCGGATACACGATTCTGTTACGGTTTGCACAGCACCTGGATTTCCAGAAAACGGGTTTTTTCTTGCAAAATCCATCGTTTTTTCGTAAAATATCTGCGAACATTGTAAAACTTCTGTGGAAGAGCAGCCGCAATTGTAAGCATGAAAACCACTGTGCCTGGTGCAGGTCACATTAATATAAATCGGAACCATGCAAAACATATCCAAACTAACTGCTGAAGCGTATGCTTACTGCAGACGTTTAACACGTAAAGCCGATTCTAATTTTGCATTGAGCTTTCTGTTTTTACCAAAAGCAAAAAAGAATGCAATTTATGCCGTATACGCATTTAACCGCTGCGCAGATGATTTTGCTGACGAGGTGCCGAATATCCATGAGGGAATGGAGAAACTTGAAAAATGGGAGTACATGCTCGATGAATGCTATAGCGGCAAAGCATCGCACCCGGTAATGATAGCCTTTACTGATGCAGTTCAGAGATACAACATCCCCAAAAAGCCGTTTCAGGATGCTATTCAGGGATTTAAGATGGATTTATCCACCAATAGATATAAAACCTTTGATGACCTAAAAAAATATTGTGACCTGGTTGCAGGAACAATCAGTACAATTTCACTTCATATTTTTGGATTTTTAGACAAAAAAGCCTTTGAATTTGGAAAGCATTTAAGCTATGCTCTGCAGCTCACCAACATTATTCGGGATGTCGGAAATGATATAGAGCGAAACCGTATATATATGCCGCTTGACGAGCTTAACCGGTTTGAATACACGGAAGATGATTTGATCTCACGAAAGAGTAGCGATAAATTTTACAGATTAATGCGTTTTCAAATAGAACGGGCTCAAGAATTCTATAAAAAAGCAAACCCTCTTATCGGGTTAATTCCCCGGGACGCACGATTTACTGTCGTTATGATTGGAGCAGTATATCTGCGGCTGCTCAGAAAAATTAGTGAGAGCGGTATTCCTGCATTGCACAGAGTTGTACAGTTAACGAAATGGGAAAAGTTAAAGATTATTGCAAAAATGCGTATCAAGCCTACATTTTTATGAACAGTCAAACTCAAAGTTCGCAGAGTAAACAATATAAAAAATTTCTCTCGCAAAGCCGCTAAGCCGCAAAGTATTTTAATATTTTATTACGTAGAGCATAAAATTGTCTGCATCTGATAATGGGGCATGAGCTCAAGCCATAAAGAATGTTCAGAAAAACTAATGGTTTTTTTCATTCCTCAGCCTCCCCGCGGTAATACCCCTCTTTTTTTGCATACTTTGACAGGAGTTTAAACATCATCCTGCGAGCCCGGGATAATCGTGACCGGATTGTGCCTAAGGGACAATCCATTATGTCGGCAATTTCTTTATATGAAAATCCCTCTATGTCTGAAAGGATTAATATCATTCTAAACTCATAAGACAACTTTGAAAGAGCTTCGTTTATTTCATCGCTCAGATAGTTATTCAGAATTGAATCGTCAAGCGAATTGGAATCGAAATATTGTTTATCTTTTATTAAGTCGACAAATGGTTCAACAGTATTGAAATCAACATGTTCAGGCTGTTTTGCTTTTTTTCTGTATTTATTAATAAACGTGTTTTTTAAGATCTTAAATAACCATGCTTTACAACTGGTGCCCGGTTCAAATTGGTCAAAAAACCGCAACGCTTTAAAATATGTTTCCTGAACAAGGTCCTTTGCATCTTCCTCATTATATGTCAGTTTGAAAGCTCCATTGTACAGCGCATCCATATGCACGAGTGCTTCGGACTTGAACGCCTCCTGTTTCTCGCTTATATTCTTCCACATCTAATTATTTTCTCACCAGTATAGAGAGAGCCGATTCGCAAATTACAACAATGCCGAAAAATAATCGCTGCTCTCAATTTACAATATACTTGAAATTATAACGGTTAGTGAATTATTCTCGACGGCGATACTGTTAGAAGAAAACTCTTTTACTTCAGATAGAGTGTTGTTTTTTGAAAGTGAGGTGGGCTGAATAAAATTATTATTGATGTCGGGTAATCGTTTACTCCGTTCTCTTATCCAGGAATCATTGAATCCCATCTTTTTCACCTGGTTAAGCATCTTTACGGCTTCACTATAATCACTAAAATGACCTACCTGAATCTTCCAGAAGTCTCTCTCTTTGACAAGTGCTGCATCCGTAATATCAAGCAACGTTAGATTCTTGAGCATATTTTCAGCTTCAGTCTTATTTGTAGTAGCTATTAGTTGAACTGTATAAAACGTCAGCAGGTCTAAATTAGTTTGATCTTGAGTTTTCTCAGGTTTTATGGACGACCTGAACTGGATTAACCATGCATCTATCCAACCAAGTCCCTGCAGCAGATTACATTCCTTTTCCGCCTCTTCCCGTGCTGGAAAATCACCTATCTGCACCTTCCATAAATTTTTCTCCAATACGAGGAATATTGTTTTTTCGGTATATTCCCGTAATCTCTTTTTTTCTTCTTGCGCCCGGTCATATGTTTGGGTGGCTAATACTTGAATTTTGAAAAAATCTTTTTCACCAATATCCGGCGGAGGTATATCTACCTTCTCCGACTCCGTTTTTACAGGGAGTGAAGCTTGATGTTCAACAGCAGATTCTTCGGGCTGGCTTGTGATGACAGAAGAAGAACTTATTTCCTTTGTTCTACTACATGCAGTTGCCAAAATGCAAAATAATAAAACAATGTATATGATATTTTTTGTAAATCTGTATAGATTCATTTAATAGCACAAAACTATTTAATCGAGAAGGTATATGTTTTTGTGGTCCAAACAGCAATAGGTCTATTATTACGGTCGCGTGCCGGTTGGAATTTACATCCCATAGCTACATCTATTGCTGCTTTTTCTAATACTTTACTTCCAGTCGTATTTCTTATTACCTCCACTTTGGTAACATTGCCTTTTTCATCGACATAAATTTTTAAATCTATAACACCTTCATGCCCTTTTTTCTTTTCCGAAGCAGGATAATCAGGCCATTTTTCAACAGTCTGACGTGGGCTCACAGAAATTCCAGGCAGACCTATACCAAAACCCATTTTCGGCATTTCAGGAAGGTCGATTAAACCCAATGTTTCTAATTCAAATACTATATCTTCTAACATCTCTTCAATTTCTTCGGATTCAACCGGAACAACGGGCATTTTGGGAGGCAGCGGCGCCCTTAGTGATTGCCTTGTTTCGGGAATATCCTCAACATTTAAAACTATATCAGTTGGTACAAAAGGAACTTCGTCTATCCTTTCAGGTTTCTGGAAAGTAAACGCAACTACAATAAAGAACAGCAGGGCGAAAATGACCCCCAATTGAATATAATAACTCTCTTTATCCCTGTCATCAACTTTGGGATGTTTGGATGAGCGCTGCGTAACGTAAAAACGTCTCGGTAAAAAGTGTTTTTCAAATTTTATAAGCATAACAGCATTTCAAAAAAAAGAGGCAGTAAGAAGAGTACTACCTCTTATTTAACAAAAACGTCAACATAATTTTCTCAAATATATTACTATCTGCTTACTTAAAATCCACCGCTACCCTTTTTTTATTTGAAATTTAACAGGAATTGCCATCCAGAATTTAACCGGTCTGTTTCTCATCGTTGCCGGTTCAAACCTTAATTGCATAATTGCTTCAATCGCATTTTCATTACAGCCGGTGTTTCCTAAATCTGATTGGAGAACTTCACATTTTACCGGTTCACCCTTTTCATTAACAAGAACATTTATAGTTACTTTTCCTTCTATTTGTGCCATTTTAGCAATTGGAGGATACACAATAAGTTTCTGTAATTGTTCCCATCCACCGATAATTTTCGGCCGTTGCTCCATCGGCAAGAATGCAGGAATTTCTTCATCTTCAACCACAGGAGGCGGAGGAGGCGGTTTAAACGTTTTAAAATCCATGACTTCTGTTGGTTCAATCGTAATATCGTCCATCAAATCTTCATCTTCAGATTCAACCGGGACCGTTGGCATCTTTGGAGGCGGGGGAATATTACTTTGCTCAGTTTCCGGAATGTCTTCCATCTCTACCCTTGTTTCCACTTTGCCGAAATCAGTTTTCTTAGCCTCAAATTTCTGAAACGCCATAAAAAAACCAAGAATCAGGATTATTGCGAAAATGAGACTTACTTCGAACCATTTCCGTGCTCGAAGCCTCATATTTGCCTTCGGGTTAATCTTCATTTTTGATTCCCTTCAGCTAATTAATAAATATTTCTACTTTATAATACTAATTATATGCATTTAAGCAATCTTAAAAGCACTGCGTCTTAAATCTAATCCTCTCTATAATGTTTAACGCCAATATCATGAAAAAAGTTCAATTATTTGATAAATTATTTTTTAAAACGGGTAGCAAAGTTTACAATTAATGCGGTGGCTTTTCGAAGTTCATCGTTCGCCAGACTTACTAATCCCATTGGTACTTTTTTATCATACTTGAGCGACATCATTAACTGTGGGGTCTCCATGCGCCGGTTGTAAGCACGTTTATACAGTGACCCATCATCGATATTAACAACAAAATCATCAAAAGACATGCGTCCTTCGTAGTTGATCCAGAGATAGCTCGTGTGGCGGCGGCTTTCTATTTTTTCTATACTCTTCGCAGCCGGCAAATCGACCACCAGCCCATCGTACAGCCTCAGTACAGTGGTAACCATAAAAAAGAACAACAGCATAAAGATAATATCAGGAAGAGAAGCTGTCGGAATATTTGATTTAACTTTTGATTTTCTGTTAAATTTCATGGGACATATCTCCAGTAATTACTTTTCAATTTCCGCAATTGAAATTCTTCCGGCACCGGATAATTTAATCTGATCAAGCACTTCAATAAAGACATCGTATTCTGTATCTTTATCCGGTTTGAGCGAAACAATTAATAAATCTCTCATTCCGGGTGCCTCAAGACGTTCACGGATATCTTTTTCTATTAAGGGAATCGGCGTTTCTTTTCCTGCAATCATAACCTGACCTGCAGCGTTAATCAAGACATTAACGATATTTTTTTTCGGGACATCTTTTTGGTCACCCCACTGCGGCAGAAGAATTCCAATTCCTTTATCGGTACTAATTGTTGTTGTTACCAGGAAGAATACCAATAACAGGAAAGCGATATCCGCCATAGAACACATCGGGATTTCGCCAACTTCTTTGGTTCGTTTTTCAACTAACATACATAAACCCCCTTTTTATGCGGTTGCAGCCGACATTTCAACCAGGCTATCGACAAGGTCAACGGAACTTTCTTCCATGTCAATGATGAGTTTATCAATTTGTGACACAAAAAAGTTATTAAATACCTGAATTATCATAGCAACAATCAGCCCGAACAGTGTTGTTAAAAGTGCCTGTGAAATACCGCCAGCAACAATTGAAGGGCTGATATCATCCGCTTGTTTAATCGCATCGAAAGCATTTACCATACCGAATACTGTTCCGGTGAATCCAAGCATCGGCGCAATAGCGGTAATTGTAGATAACCAGATAAGCCCCCGTTCTAAAAATGCCATTTCTACGGTACCGGCATTCATAATGCTCTTTTCAACCTGCTCGATCCCCCGTTTTGAGCGGATCAATCCTGCATGAAAAATAGCAGCAACCGGACCGCGGGTATTTGCAGATACATCAAGCGCCTCTTGAACACCACCTTCCTGGAGGGCAGTTTTGATCCTAATCATAAATTTACGCGTATTAACAGATGCACGTAAAAGTGTAAATAATTTCCACAATGATATTGCAATACCCGCAATTAGCAGACCTAAAATTGGCCACATAAAAACACCGCCATCATGAAACATTTCCAACATAGCAATTAACCTCCCATAAAATCGTATATTACCAACAAATCATACTATAAGTTAATTATAGAAACAGTGTAAATTCAATCCTGAATTCCAAACTATGATTTTACATATTATTTTTTCAAATGTCAATAATTTTTTTGGAAAGTTACTGTCCACCCTTCCTTAGACATCTTACACATAACATTATACTATTCGATTACGTCATTAGTTCAAAAATCTTTTTTTCGCATTTATAGAGATTATCACCAGACTATAATTATTAGCTATCGGCGGTTAGCAGTCAGCTCCCTACTCTGTTTTAAGATTAAAGGAAAGTGAAATTCTGTGAGAATTGCCGAGTTCATTAAAGTCATCAAAACTGGTAAATGCATAATCCACCTGTATCCGTGTTATATTCGCGCCAATTCCAAACGAAAGCCTCTTAACATCGTCATAACCCATACGAATAGAAGCTATTTCCTTATATTGCAATTCAATTCCGTAATGTATGTCAATACTAACAGAACCGAGATGATGCTGAGCGGCAAATTCACGGTTTTCGAACCGAATATCGGCATCAACAACGGGAATAAACGTTACAGGAACCATTTCGGGTGTGAATTTGTACGCAGAACCGATTTTTAACGTAGGCGAAATTAATTCTTTGCGTCCCGTATCCCAGACAATTATTGTTGAGGTTGCATTCATCAGGTTTGCACCTAACGTAAATTTTTCACCTAAACGTGACAATACAGCCGCATCAAATCCAACGCCCCATGCAGTATTATCTCCTATCTTGCGCTTAATCAATTTAACATTCGCTCCAAAGAATGTTGAAGAATTCTTTTGATGTGCAAAGCTAAAATAAAAAGCAAAATCTGTATTAGAGAAATAAGTTATTTTATCTAAATTGAGCCGCTCACCTTCATCTATTCTCCCATTTGCCTGTACTGTATCGATAAGTGCATTCCTTGTGTCCGGTATTCCGTCTATTCCTAATCTGATAACACTGAAGCCAAAGGTGGTTTTTTGACGATACGGAGCTATAATACTTGCAAAGTCATAATTTATCTCTCCCCCGAACTGTTCGGCGTGCATTAGCGAGATTTGCGGAAATGTTAATTGACCAATTCCCGCAGGGTTCCAATATGCCGCAGTCCCGTCATCCGCAATTGCGGCAAAAGCAGCCCCAAGTGACTGGGGTCGTGCTCCAACACCGATCGCAAGAAATTCCCCGGCATACTTGGAAATATGTTGTGCGGATGCATATTGGAAAAATGCATTAAACGTTATGAGGAGCGCTATACAACTCGATACAAAATTTTTTTTTATAATGTCTGCCATAATGCGGTGATATAATCTAAAAAACCGAACCACAATTAATTTATATGATTCGGTTCAATTACAATAAATGAAGAATGATTTTATTCATACAACCTTAGTTAGATTCCTTATCGCTCTTTCGATTTTTCCCCTCTTTTTCTTCGAGTTCACTAATTTTATCCCGGAGGATTGCGGCATGTTCATAATCTTCATTTTCGATAGCTCTCTCCAATTGCTCATTTAAGAGGGATATTTCGGATATCTGGAACTGACTTTCGTCATCAATTTTTACGGAAGCTTTATCTATAACCTGAGCCGATACGAAAATTGGAGCTTTCATACGAAGGGCAATTGCAACCGCATCGGAGGGTCGTGAGTCGATATCGATAGTGCCGCCGTTATCTTTTAACGCAATTTTTGCATAAAAGGTGTTTTCCTTAAGATCATTTATCAGAATCCGGGAAACTTGCATATCCGCCGAGTTTAAGATCGCTTTGAAAAGGTCATGAGTAAGCGGTCGCTGCATTTCAACTCCCTGCATATTCCAGGCAATTGACTGGGCTTCCCACTGCCCGATAACAATGGGCAAAAGCCGCCTCCCCACATCATCAATAAGCAGCATTAAAAATTGGTTTGTAGTGGGATCAGCGGTTACACCATGAACCCTTACCGCTATTAATTCCTCATCAGACATGATGCTCGCTTTGGTTTTCCAGTATTATTATTACAAATAAATTCTACTCTTGATCAATATACCTATTTCAAATCCAGAAATCAAGTATTTAATTGAAAATAATAGAATGTTTTTATTATTTTATGAAATTATAGGAAAAATACCCGATATGCGTTGTTGTTATCCACCAACAGTGCATAAAATGTTGGACAAAAAAGTTCTTTCGAGATAAGACCAACACACAACAGAGTGGTAGTATTTTTTACAACATGTGTTTAGCATTTCCTGTAGAGACGCACGGCGGTGCGTCTCCGTTAGCGGAATGATGTTACTACGCTTGAGACGCATCGCCATGCGTCTCTACATTAATGTGTACTCTTAACCAATAATTAAATTGTCTGAACCGCAGATGGACGCTGATGAAATTATGTGTAAAATATTTGCAGCAGCATGGCAATCCCGAATCTTCGGGATCATAGGTATCAGACCCGCCACGAAGTGGTGGCTACGCCAAAGGGAAACCTTTGGTGCGGTTCTGACATGGGTTACTGCAGCGCATCCTCTACTGTATCATAGATTGCAAATACCCTGTCTAATGCTGCAATGCGAAACAGCGACAACACTTTCTCCTGAACACAGCACACCGACATCTCGCCGCCTATTTCATCTAATTGACGCTTGCCAAATGTCAATGCACCCAATCCGGAGCTGTCGATAGATTTAACCTTCTCCAGGTTCACAAGAATTTTCTTTGCACCGGCAGCGATCAGACGAAGGAGTTCTGTCTTAAATACGGGCGCCTTTGCCGAATCTAAACGTACCTCGTTCACTTTCATAATGCTGATATCAGCTTGTCGAGAAAGAGAATAATCAAATTGAGCTTCAGACATTATTATATTCCTTTGATTTTATCATCAATGTATCTATAATATCCCTTAATATGAAGTGTTATTTATTTTGCAAGGATTCATCACTGACACCGTCATCCACTTGTTCAAATGCTTCAGATTTGCTGTTTATTTTTACAGATATAATTTTTGAAATACCCGATTCCTGCATCGTAACGCCGTAAAGGTTCCGCGCCGCTTCCATGGTCTTTTTGTTGTGTGTTACTACAATGAACTGGGTGTCTTGTGCAAACTCCTGCAATACATTAACGAACCGGGCAATATTTGCATCATCGAGAGGTGCATCAACCTCATCGAGAATACAAAACGGGCTGGGCTTTACCCTGTAGATAGCAAATAAAATCGCAATAGCAGTTAAAGCCTTCTCTCCACCGGATAATAAAGCAATAGATTGAATTCTTTTTCCGAACGGCTGAGCAAAGATTTCAATTTTTGCTTCAAGCGGGTCGAGTTCTTCTTCAAGTTTTATGTCTGCTTCGCCACCACCAAAAAAACTGCGGAATATATGTATAAAATTTTGTCTTACGAGTTGAAATGTTTGACGAAACCGTTCATGGGCAGTTTTATTGATTTTATCGATTGTTTCTATTAACGTTTTCTCTGCATCTTCAAGATCCTGCGTCTGACTTTTTAAAAAATTCAAGCGTTCGCGCTCCCTGTTGTATTCCTCAAGCGCCTCCATATTAACCGGACCAAAAGCATCTATTTTTCTTAATAACCGCTGCTTGTTAGTAATGATTTCTTCAAGATCAATTTCTTCACTGCGGCTATCTTCCGTTTCCTCTATAACAATACCTTTGGATTGCAGAATGTCCTCTAAAAACTTCATTTCTTGCTGTATCGCAACCAACAGCTCCCTTCCTTTTTGATTGTCTTCCTGTATTGTACTTATTTGCTTTTGTAGTTCAAGAAATTCATTTAAATCTTCCTGCTTTTCCTCCTGTATTTTATTCAATTCTTCCCTGCTTGTCAGCACTTTGTCTTCATATTCCTTCTGTTCTGAAAAAAGTTGTTCTAACGCTTCATGAAGTTCTTCTAATTGTGCCTCAGTAGATTTCTGCTGTTCATTCGTTTCACGCAAGGATATTTTACGTTTCTCAATTTCATCACTATATTCTGCGTGTAATTGTTGCAGCCTGCTTTTTTCCCTTTCTAAACTGTGAATTGACTCGCTGCGCCGTGTAACCCGCGCATTATACTCTGAGAATTGATCTTCATACTTTTGCCGCTCTATTTCTAATGCCTCTTCTTCCGATTGGAATTGTTCATGTTCCCTTTGCAATTTATCATACTCTTTTTGTAATAGTGTAATGTCGTTGTTAATTTCATCTAATTCGGAATTATCCTTCCCGGAGAGTTCGAGTTGTTTGGCTTCGGATTCTATTTGCTCGATATTTTCTTTAATCTGTTGAATTTCAAAATTTGCGATGCCAAGCTTGTGTTTAGATAACTCCAAATCATTGGAAATGGTATCGAGCTTTTCATCTATCCGGAAGCTATCTTCCTGAACCTGTTTTTTAGCAGCACATTCATTTTCTAATGATTGCATCGTTTCTGTAATTTCAGCTTCAATTGCATTAATTTCTTTTTCCAATTCTGTAATTCTATCTTTGCGACTAACAATTCCCGTACTTTCTTCAGGCAGACTCCCGCCGGTAAACATATAGCCGATGGAAATAATTTCACCGTTTTTATTAACAATTCTATACGGAGATACGGCAGAATCTACTGCAGCTATCTGAGAAATTTCATTATCGTCAACGAGGACTACATCGCCTAACAATACAGATAGTAATCTTTGAACATTGTCAGGGGCGGTTATTTTTTCCATCAGAAGAGAGCCATTTTTAATATCCAAATTTTCCGGTTTTACGAGTGAATGCTCAGCTTTTTGTGGTATCCTGTCGAGCGCAACGAATGTGGCACGTCCGCACTTTGCTTTACGTAAAAAATCTACGTCGCTTTGAATATTTCGCCATTTATCAACAATGATATACTGTGCCTGTTCACCTAAAGCGGATTCAACGGCAACCCTGTATTCTTTCGGAACAGAGAGGAACTCTCCAACAGTGCCAAGAACACCTTTGAGCTTATCCTTTGCGTTTAAAATAACAGAAACACCACCTGGAAGAGCACCATGTTCCACTACAAGATTAGTCAAAAATTGCAACTTTGTTTTTAAAGACTCCAGAGATATTTTTTTATTATGGATTGCATTTTCATATTCATTGATGCATTGGTTATTATATTCAAGTCGTTTCACGGCGCTCTCTTTGTCTGCTTTTACCGCATCAAAATGAGTGGTCAATCCTTCCGTGTTTGCATTTAGACTCTTTTGATTATCCAAAAGCTCATTCAAGCGTGAATATGACTTTTTCTGCGTTAATTTCAACCGTTCAAGTTGCGTTTTTCTTTCCTGATTGTCACGAATAATGGCATCCCTTTTCCGATTTTTTCCCTCCAATTTTTTCAACACATCAAATATTTGCCGACTTTTGCTCAGGTATTTGCTTTTCCTATGCTTATATTCACTGAGAAACGTATCCCGCTCGGATTTAATACGCTCAAGGTCTTTCACTGCAGAATTCAATTCAATCCTATACGAAGTAATATCATCGCTAACCCTATGGAATTGGCGGTCGTTTTCTTTAATTTTAGTTTTAAAAGCGCTGTTTTCATTGGTGAGGCGCCCGGCGGTCTCTTTCAATGCAATAAGCCGTTCCTGCAATTTTGCATGATTACTATCTACTTTACGGACACGCTCAGAAAATTTATTGAGCACTTCCTGAGCATTAGCAAGCACTTCCTGCTTTGCGAGAATTTCACTCTGTGCCTTATCTATTATTGCCCTGCGTTTTGCGGCTCTGCCGGAGAGTAGGTTGTACTGATTGGTGAGCGCATTAATTTCATCTTCAATCGGCTTTTTTCTTTCAAGCAATTCGGTTCGCTTAGCATAATAATATTGTTTTTCAATGGTAACTAATTTTGATTTTAATTTTTCATAACGGTTTGCCCGGTTCACCTGTGATTTTAAAGCATTAACATTTCTTTCAACTTCGTTGATTATATCCTTAACCCTCACGAGGTCCTGCCGCGTGGCGTCCAGCTTACGTAGGGCTTCCTGCCTCCGAGATTTATACTTTGTAATTCCCGATGCCTCTTCAAATAGACGTTTTCTGTATTCATCACGGTCACTCAGAATCATCTCAACCATGCTTAGTTCAATAACCGAATATGCACCCGCACCAATACCGCTGTCCATTAAAAGATTGGATATATCTTTCAACCTGCACGGTTGTTTGTTAAGGAGATATTCGCTTTCACCCGAGCGGTACAACCTCCGTGCAATCATAACCTGGGAATATTCTATCGGAAGAATATTTTTCGTATTTTCGATAACCAGTGAAACCTCGGCATATCCAAGCCTGCGGCGGTTCATTGTGCCGTTAAAAATAATATTCTCCATCCTGTCACTGCGCAGTACAGAGGTTTTTTGCTCGCCCAGCACCCATCGTATAGCATCAATAATGTTTGTTTTGCCGCAGCCATTTGGTCCTACAATTGCAGTAACCCCGTCATCAAAAGTGATTTTTGTCCTGTGAGCAAAAGATTTAAAACCTATCAATTCAACTTGAGACAAATACATGATATTATTTTCCGGTTAGTAAGTTTGTTCAGCAAGAAGCAATCAGCTTTCAGCGGTCAGCGTTAAGTCAAAAAAGCAGAAAAAAGGCTAAGCATTTTTAGCTTATAGCTGACCGCTGAAAGCTATTTGTTGATGATAACATCCTCAAAGAACGTAAAAGTAACCTCGCTTAGCTAAAGACATAAACAATTTTTACTACTTAAATTGAGAGTTTATGGTTTTCAGGTAAAAATCAACATAAGTAAAAGTTTGATATTTTTTTTGAAAGAATAACCCTATTCCGAATAATAAAATAATAAGAATTGATACAATACAAAACAATGCTTTTCTGAAAAAGGTATCATACGTGATTTTAAGTGCAAAAAGAAACCGGCTGATATACCACAGTAAGAAGATGATAACAATAATTATGTAAACAAGCAGTGCGGAAGCATGCTGAAGCGCCGAATAAAACGCCATTGAAAAAGGAAGAATAAAAATTAGGTTGCTGCCTGACCAGATTATTAAATTAAGTGAAAAAGTTACTCCCCGGTTTAAACCGAATATCATAAGTGCCAGATTATGCAATAGTGCAATTATCCAGACAAGACATAAAAGCAGAAGAGTCATTACAATAACATTCGTAATAGGATGCCAGATCAAATAGACAACTACTTTTTTCAGACCGATAGGAACGAAAAATTGAGATATTACTAAATCAAAATATACGTCTTGTCTATAAAAGAAGCACAAACTTGCAATTCCAAGGGCGAAACTGGAGGTAATTGCAAAACCCAACATCATCGTCTGCCAGGTTTGTATGTTTCTTCTATCCAAAATATCATCAAAGAAAATTTTAGTAAATAAAAGAGAGCGGCGAAAATTCTTGCCAAACCATCTATGTTGTTTGAGCGCGATCAATAAAATAATGATTATTGCAAATCCGGTAAAAATAAGCGCTGCCTGAGACTCATCAGGTATGTTGCTTATAGTAAATGATGTTAATTGATCGCTGAGAATTACCTTTTTAAGTTTTTGGTAGGCTGGACGAGGTACACGGTTTTCGGTGACCAGCCCCCGATGATAAACATGATTTGCACTGCTTGGCCATTGCATAAGCACCGGGACACTGCCCTGCCAGTCTGCAAAACTCCAGAAAAAAATCCCGTTAATAAAATCATTATTCTCAACTAACTTATATAAATCACTAACATACTTTGCCTGGTTTTCTAAAGAAGTGTATCCTATGTCAACATTTTCGGGTATCACTGACGAGCCAATGCGACCTATGTAGATCGGAGATCCAGGGTTGATTTTCTCCAGCTCAGTTATGGTACGTTCTAATGTGGATAATTCGGGGTCGTAGAAATCCAACAGCTTAAAATCAACCAGGTCTTCACATATATCATTCCGGATTATCTCCGAAGAATAATAAAGAGGTCTGCTATCGAGTTCTCGCGCCCGAGATGCTAAATTTGCAATATAATGAGCAGTTCTGCTATCTGTCACGTCAAGATTGGAACCCAACCCCCACCCTATAATTGATGGATGGCGGCGATCGCGCTCGATCATCTCCTGTAAATGTAACAAAGCATGGTTAATCGATTCTTGTTTATCAATAATGCTTGCGGGAATTTGATAAACAGGTATCTCTTCAAGAACCATCAATCCTACTTGATCGCATAATTCATAAAAATAAGGATGATTTGGGTATGGACCTGAACGAACAACATTTATCCCAAGATTTTTCATGAGTTCTATGTCTTGCTTCTGAATTTCCCAGGGCAAAGAAACGCCGTAATCGGGATGCTGTTCAATGCGGTAAATACCTATGAGTTTCGTTTTTTCCCCATTTAAGAAAAGGCTATTGTCCCGGATTTCAATATCGCGGAATCCAAAAGTAGTTTGAAAACTGTCGACCACTACATTATTCCGCTTTATTACCGTTACATTTAGTTTGTATAGAATGGGATTTTCAGGTGACCATAATGCAATATTACGAAAGGTAAAAAGTAA
>Ga0114930_10001141_pt1 | contig 26081 bp, 26 predicted proteins | sample AnhtaG_FD_87300 | JGI IMG/M metagenome (GOLD analysis project Ga0114930, IMG submission 87300) | Deep subsurface microbial communities from Anholt, Denmark to uncover new lineages of life (NeLLi) - Anholt_01485 metaG | ecosystem: Environmental > Aquatic > Marine > Oceanic > Sediment | place... | reverse complement strand
CCCCATAAGTGGCACCGTTAATCAGTCCACCCCAGAGGCTGTTAAAGGGAACTTCAACCCAAAAACAACTTAGCTCACAAACTAGATCATATTTAGGAAACAGGATACTTCCAGGCACCACATTAAATGGAGCTATATATGTAAATAATAGAGTTCCAGTGAAGACGACAAAAAAAGTAATTGTAAAATATATATCAAAAAAACTAGGAGGTGGCATGCCAGACGACATTTTTATTAACCATGAATATAAGTTTAAACAAGAAGAATTAAGAATAGTATTTAAATGTTCTATTATAAATACTAAGTAAATTTCTAAAAATATAATAGGCAATTGGTATGAAGAAAATAATAGCAATCACTCGTGGTGATGGGTGCGGTCCCGAAGTTGTGAACGAAGGAATAAAAATTCTCAAGATCGTTTCAGAGTTCACTGACTATGATTTTGAATTTAAAGACGCGCCAGCAGGAGGCGAAGTTTGGAAACAGTATGGCACCAACCTTCCTGAGAAATCGTTTGAAACCATAAAAAAGTCTGATACACTATTGTTTGGCGCTATTGGCTTGCCTGATTTACCTCCTGGAGTAGCAGAAAGTGCTATTATGAAAATACGGCAAGGCTTAGATTTATATGTTAATTTGAGACCCGCCAAACTATACGATGTACTTCGCGAGAAATGTCCTTTAAAAAGTGAATTTATAGGAAGTGGTATTGACATCACTTTTGTGAGGGAAAATACTGAAGGGCTCTATAAAAATGTAGGTAGTTTGGGAGAAGACTCGGCAGAGAACTTAATGTTTTACACTAGAGACGGTTGTGAGCGGATTATTAAGTTTGCGTTTGAATTTGCAAAAAAAAGGAACCATAAAATAGTTACCTCGGTTGATAAGGCAAATCTTTTGAATACAAGTAAACTATGGAGAAAAATTTTTCACGAAATGAGTGGAAACTATTCAAATATAGAAACAGAAGATATTTACATCGACGCATTTACCCAGTGGCTAATAAGAGCACCTCATAGATTTCAAACTGTAGTCACAGGAAATATGTTTGGAGACATTATTAGCGACGAAGGCGCTTTCCTTATAGGAAGTCTGGGAATGGGCTCAAGTGGAAACATTCATCCCGGAAAAGTGTCAATGTACGAACCAATTCACGGCTCAGCCCCTGACATTGCTGGAAAGGGAATTGCTAATCCCATAGGAACGATTTTAAGTGTAAAAATAATGTTCGAAGAATCGTTCAATTCGTCCGAAATAGGAAATGAAATCGATCACGCCGTAGAAGAAGCATTACAAGAAGGTAGAACTGTAGACATAAAAAGTAAAAGCTTAGAAACGCTCTCAACTATGGAAATGGGAGATTTAATCGCAAATAAATTAAAAAGTAAATTAAAAGCATAAATAATAATTACTTGAGCCTTCTTGTGCTAACAATAAGCTCTAACATGAGAATAAGGTGATCGTACATTTTTTCCCTGTAGTCGGTCCCAATTTTGAGGAAGAGAATTGATACAATTTTTTCTTCTAAATCCTTGTCGATAACAAATTCTTCCATCAATTGTGGGTAGTATTTATCGTCGGAAACTCGAAGCCCTACAATAATAGCTCGTTTTTTTCTTATCTTTTTGATTATCCTCATAAGTATATTTTTCCATTCTGGATCAATATGTTCCTTACCTCGGGCGTCAAAGATTATAAAAACTCCGTCCGTATTAGAGAGATTAAACTCGTTGTAAGTATAGCTGCTAATAATCAACCCATTTTTGTAAGGATATAATTTCTCGTTGTGGTCGTCTTTTAACTTCGAGAATTCGCCTAATTTATCGATATTTACTATTGTCTGGAAACCGGGATTCCAATTCAAATTTTCGGTAATAAAAGTTAATTCTAATATAACTAGTTCTTTCAAAGTCGTATTGACTGCTTCGATTAAGCTTTCGTGAATCCTATCTTTTTCCTTTTTCTTACTTTTAATGATATAATGGTAAGCAATTAATTCAAAGGCGTCTTTGACGTTGTCTCCTGTAAGAGCACTCGTTTCAATGTATTCTATGCCATTTGTTGACAGAGATTTTGCTAGACCTTCTCCTTCAGTGGTAGATACCACTCTTTGTTCAGCTAAATCAACTTTATTCCCAACGAGAACGATTGGGATATTTGTTTCACCAATAAGTTCATTGAGTTCTTCATACCATTCTTTAACTTTTTCAAAAGAGTCTCTGTTAGTGATGTCGAAAACGATAAACGCAGCTTCTGCTCCGTTGTAATATATCCTCCGAAAACGTTTAAAATACTGTTGAGCTCCAATGTCCCATAATTGAAGATTTAATTCGTTTCCCTGAAAGTCAAAATTATAAGCAAAAATATTAAGACCAATAGTCGCTCTATAATCTTGAGAAAACTTGCGTTCTACAAACTGGCGGATCAGTGATGTTTTTCCTACTTCATGATTCCCTACGATTACAAATTTAAAGGAATAATTTATGCATTCTTCTGATTCAGATTGACAAATTGATTCTTTTAGTTTTTCATGTCTTTCTTTTTCGTATTCAAAATCGGGGATTACTAATTGTAGCGAATCACCCTCTTGAGAATTAAGTATCTGTGCGGATTTCTCAGCTAAGAAGTACGTGTAGGGAGCAACTTTTTCTACGGACGCCATGCTATTAAAAATTAAACTTAAAATTCTCTCTTCATCAATTGTGATAAAAAGTAAACGATGCTCGTCCGTGTCAAATGAAGCAGTTCCAAACTTCTTAAAACTGAACTCGTTCCTTATTCTTTCTAAGACGGGATTTATCAGAGTCGTTAGTACTGATACAATTTCTAAATTACTTTCAGTGTCTTTTCTTTTTTCTCCAGCAATAACAAAACCTTCGATATCTGAGACAATTATAGCCTCTACATCAGAAAATCGCTCCAGAAAATTGTTGAGAATCTCATCAAATAGTCGTTTTCTATTAACTAACAAGTGATTACACCTTCAATTTTGAATATCTCAAGAAGAAAATATTCTTATCATAATTATAATATAACTTGAATTTAAAGGTAATTATTTGAAATTATTAGGTTTTGGAGTAAAATTTTAGGACTAAATTTACGAATTAATGATCGTACTAAACATTACTTCAAGTTCGTCGTAGATTTCTAATCGATACTCGAAGCCTATCTTAAAAAACAAGAGAGAGACCATTTTTTTTTCCAAATATTCATTAACATTAAATTCTTCCATAATATCTGACCAATCAGTTTCATCGGAAACCCTAACACCAATAAACATTACTTTATTCTCTTTTAAATTGCTAATAATATTAACTACTACTTCTTTCCACTTAGGGTCGATATGCTTCTTGTTTCTTGCATCAAAGATAACAAAAACACCATCAGAATCTGCAATATCAAAATTATCAAAAAGAAAGTTCTTAATTAGCAATCCATTGGAGTATTCGTACAATCTCTTTTCTTTGTCATCTATTAATTTATCACATTCACATAGGCTATTAACTTCATTTAAGATTTGTAACCCCGGGCTCCAAAACGGGTTTTCGGTTATAAATGTGATTACTAATTTCTTATTCTTGTTCAAAATCGAATTAATCTGATTCATTAAATTTTCTTTTAACTTTTGTTCCTCTCTTTCTTTGCTCTTTATAATATAATGATAAGCTATTAAGCCAAATGATGTTTCAATGTTTTCGCCAGTTAAAGCGCTGGTTTCAATATAAGAAAAACTGCTATCAGTATTTTCTCGTGCGAGCTCGTCAACTAACGCCATTCCTTCTTGATATTGAACCTTTTTCTGGTCAGACAAATCAATCTTATTTCCTACAATGATAATAGGGACATTATTATTTCCAAGAAATTCTTTAAGTTCCTCATACCATATTTTTATATTTGTGAAGGTTTCTCGTTCACAAACATCAAAAACTATAAACGCCGCTTGCGTACCCTTGTAATATGTCTTTCTAAATCGTTTGAAATACGCTTGTCCACCAATATCCCAAATCGAAAAATAAACCTCGTTTCCATAAAAGTTCATTGAATGTGAAAGAACATTTAATCCGAGAGTAGAGCGGTAATCGAGAGAAAAATTTTTTTCTACAAATCTCCTTACAATCGACGATTTTCCTACTGCCTTATCTCCCACGATTATAAATTTAAATTTATAAATCCCTCCTGAGTCTAAACGCATTTGATATATTTGTTCGTTAATTCTGCCTGTCTCGTTCAATGCATCAAATTCCGTTCCAAAATTAGGGATATCAAGCTGAATAATATCTTCTTCGCTAGCTTTAATAATTTGAGCAGTTTTCTCTGCAAGAAAGTAAGCGTAGGGGCTCATTTTATCAACAGAAGCTAGAATATCTAATACTACGCTAAGGGTTGTGTTTTCATCTATAGAAATAAAGAACAATCGATTTTTTTCTGTGTCAAAGCTCGCAGATCCACCCTTTTTAAAAGCAAATTCATCTCGTATTCTTTCTAAAACGGGATTTATCAGAGCGGTTAATACAGACACTAATTCCATATCAACGCTAGCTCTCTTTTGTCCAGCTATGATAAAACCTTCATGATCGGACACAATAAGAGCATCTACATCTTCATACTTTAGTAAAAATTTTGTGAGAAGCTCGTTGAAGAGACGCTTTTTGTTTACAGACATAATGGATTACTAAATAATACGAATATATTAGAATGTATTATTAAAAACAACATATACTTAAAAGTGATAATTTTATAATTTATTAAATAGTTTTCTGATTGATATGGCTACATGTATTATTTGTCATATGGGATTTATTGAAGAAGTAGATTCTTCCCAAGATTGCCCAAATGGTCATCTCGCCCACACCGATTGTTTAAAAGAATGGCTACTTCATTCTTCAAACTGTCCTCTTTGTAGAGAACCGTATCCAGATAAAGTTATCGGCCAATTTAGAGAATTTATCAATCAAAAAGAGACAGAAAGACAAGCTTCTATAGAGAACGAATTAAAGCAAGAAGAAATAAAAAAAATGGAACAAGTTGCCTCTAAAATAACTTTTTTGAAGTTTCTTGAATCAATCGAAATAATAATTAATGAAAGAGAATTCGAATACGCTATATCACGATTAGATTTGCATAATAACGGTAGTGCCTCAATCCAAAAGAAACACGATATACTATTTTTGACGGGGAAGATTAATTACATTAGAGGGCGTTATGATCTGGCAATTAATCAGTTATTTAAATTAGTAAAAGAAAAATACGACTATCCCGAGGGATTTTTCTACCTTGGAAAGGCATACGAAGCTTTAGGTTTAGAGGATAAAGCAAAATGGGCGTATGAAAGAGTTAAATAAGTTAAAATTTTAAATTTTAAATTTTTACTAATATTATACTATGAAACCTTTTTGTTTAACAATAGCGGGTTCTGATCCTACCTCTGGTGCCGGAATTCAGATAGATATCAGAACTTTTGACCGAATTGGAGTTCATCCCTTCTCGGCAATTACCGCGATTACGTACCAAACAGCAACAGATTTCTATGGATTTAAATCGTTATCAGAGGAGTTAGGCAAGCAACTTGATGCTATTTTAAATTCATACCCTATTAAATTTGTGAAAATAGGGATGATACCTGATATTAAATCCTTAGATGTAATAAAAAATACGATTCTTTCTCATAATTTAACTGCTGTTTTGGACCCCGTTAATATTTCTAGTGTTGGTGAACGAATATCGAGCGAAGGTCTTGAACTTGAGATTGAAAGAGAACTTTTTCCTTTAGTAACTGTTCTAACTCCAAATCTAGATGAAGCAAGTTATTACGCTAATATGGAACTCAGAAATAAAACTATTGATGATTTAGGAATTCTAAAAAAAGCTGCAGAGACAATAATCAAAAAAATGTATGTAGATCGAGAAATCTCCAAAATTCAGAAAGCAATTATAATCAAAAGTGCAGGAAAGGATCAAAATGGCATATTTGACCTGGTTTGTGTGAGTAAGGTAACAAATTCTAAAGAGATTCTCGATTTTAAGATATTTAAAAAGCAGAAAATACCGCTTCAAGGAAACGTACATGGAACAGGGTGTGTATTTTCTTCAGCTATTACTGCTTATCTATCACTTGGATATTCCTTACTAGAATCTATAGAAAAAGCTGAACGATTTTTTGACGAAAGATTTCTTAATTTTATTGAACTTGCGCAGAAGGGAAGAATGTTAGATTTAACGCTTGACCAGGAACATATCAATGTTATTAATCAAATCAAGGAGATTTTTAACTTTATTTCCAGCAATAGAAAGTTTTGTGTGTTAATACCAGAGGTAAGAATGAATATTTCCGGATCGCTTCCTAATGCCGTTTCTAAAGAAGATATAGCTGGCATTGAAGGACGAATTACTATCGTAGATGGATATCCGAAAGCATCGGGCGAAATAAAATTTGGTGTTTCTGATCATACCGCACGATTAATACTTGAAGCTAAAAAATTTGATAATTCCATTAATTTTGTAATAAACATAAGATACAAATTTGATTGGATTAAATCACTGCAACAAAAAACAGATTTAAATCTTCGAGAGATAATTAGAGAACAACAACCCAAAGAAATAATGGTTAAGGAAGAATCTACTATGCAATGGTTAATAAAAAAGAGTGTCAAAGAAACGGGGAGAATTCCAGATATATTATGGGATAAAGGAGCAATGGGAAAAGAACCGATGATTAGATTATTTGGTAAAAATGCTGGTGATATAGTAAATAAACTCCAGAAAATAACAAGTTCAATTTTAAACTAGCTCTAAAGAATTTTAGCCTTTACAGTAAAAAAAAAACAAATAATATAGATTCCAGTTAAATTTCACTTTTTACTTATTATAATGGTTATACAATATTTTCTAAACTGTTTTTTAATAGTTTTTCCAAATTAGAATACGCTCTATATGGTTTTAACGCTATTTTTAATCTAATTCGGATTACAACTTTGTAAAAAAGAACATATGTAATGTTTTAGTGATTTTGTACAGTATTTCGAACGGGGTGTACGAAAAATAGGTTTAAGAAAAAGAAATCAAAACAGTTATTTAACAACTTTTTGAATAAAAATGATAATTCTGTAAAAAAAGGTTTGAAAAAAATGAAACAAAAAAAAAGTATTCTACAAACGGTTATTAAGATTTTATCTATACGATTTTTTTTGAAGCAGTTTTGTCTAAAGCATCTTTTAAGATTTTAATACTACAAAATTCACCACACATGCTGCAGACATCATTCTCTATCTTTCCATTTCTATAATGGACTTCCCGGGATAATTCTGGATCTATTGAATGTTTTATCATTCCTTCCCAGTCTAGATTCTTTCGAGCTATATCTATTTTTAAATCCCAATCTGATGCTCTTTTGCCGTATTTTGCTATGTTTACTGCGTGAGCCGCGATTTTCGAGGCAATTACGCCTCTCTTTACGTCGTCCTTATTAGGTAATGCTAAATGTTCCGAGGGGGTAACATAACAGAGATAATCTGCTCCCGCTAATCCTGCCATAACACCACCTATAGCACCTACAAGGTGATCGTATCCGGGGGCAATATCAGTTACTAAAGGTCCTAAGACGTAAAAAGGTGCGTTATCGCATAATGATTTCATTATTTTGATATTTCTTTCGATTTCATTAGCAGGTATATGTCCAGGGCCTTCCACCATTACTTGAACATTCTGTGCCCAAGCACGCTTTACTAATTTGGATATTTCCATAAGTTCTTGAAGCTGAGCATAATCAGTTGAATCAAAGATACTTCCAGGTCTCATGCCGTCTCCAAGAGAAAGCGTAAAATCATATTCTTTAGCCATGTCTAATAAATAATCGTAATTCTGGTTAAAGGGGTTCTCTAAATCGTTCTCAAGAATCCATGCCGCTAAAAAAGTGCCTCCACGAGAGACAACGCCCGCAGTTCTTGGGTGATCCTTCAAATAATTAATAATGTCTTTTGTAACTCCTACATGAATTGTAAAGAAGTCCACTCCTTCTTTAGCTTGTTCTTCCACTACATTAAAAAGATCGTCCTCATCAAAATTTATAATTGCTCCCTTTTTCTCTAGCGCTCTTAATGCTGATTGGTAGATCGGGACTGTCCCTATTGGAACTTTAATCTCTTTTAATATTTTATTTCGAATGGTATTAACATCTACCTCAGTTACTCCAGTGCTTAGGTCCATAACGGTATCGGCCCCAAACTTTACGGCTATCTTAGCTTTTTCTAATTCTTCTTCAATATCGCATACTCGTTTACTGGAACCAATGTTAGCGTTTATTTTTACTAGTAAGCCTTCACCTATTCCTATAGGTTCAGTATCGCGTCGGTTAGATTTTGGTACGATAATTCGTCCTTTAGCGATTCCTTTACGGATAAATTCAACATCTACTTGCTCTTTTTTGGCAATTGATTCCATTTCTTTGGTTATTTTACCATCTCGAGCGATTTTCATTAATGTGGACATTCTTTGGACCTTCTCGTAATTACTTTATGCTATTACTTATAATAAAGTATCAAATATCTATATCAAATTAATTCTAAGTGAATTAAATTGTTTTGTTTAATAAAAAATAATAAGACATCACTTCAGAAATATTTTGTTAAATATATATTCGACCATAAAGATAGATAAAAAAAAAGATAGGATAAAATTTATCTAATCATAACCTATTTTTAGCTGTTTCAAAAGCTCAATTAATGAATCTGTTAGAGTATAATCCTTTAATTCGTCATAAGACACGAATTTAGCATCTAATGCATCAGAATTGGGTATTGGTTCCTGATCCCTATCTCCTTCTATCTGTTCTACAAAATAATTAATCAGAACATAATGATATTCTACTTTTCCATGGCTGTCGTACATGATTTTATCAATTATGCCCGCTAATTTGGAAACTTTCACTATAAAACCTGTTTCTTCGTAAGCTTCCCTTTCAGCTGCATATTCTACTTTTTCACCGAGGTCTAAGTGTCCACCCGGAATTGCCCAATACCCAGCATCAGGATCGAATTTTCTTTTTACGATTAATAAAGAGTTATCCCGGGTTAACAATACTCCCACACCAACCAACGGAACGATAGGATACTGTCTTAAATCAAAGGGTTTTAATTCTTTTTTATTGACCATTTTCAACAAGTTTTACATTTTATTAATTATTACTACTTTTGAAAGATTATAAAGATTCAAGTTAAATCAATTCTTAAGTGCATCACTATGGTGAGACCTTCATATTGGCCTATTGGTGGAATGCCATATAAATCCGAGCCGTTTACATGGATAGTTAAAGGGAAAATGGCAGCAAGTTGGTGGCCAGATCCTCCAATACTTAAAACCTATAAAGCTCAAGGTATTTCAATTATTATTAATTGTTCGGAATTTAATAATCAGAAAGATGTTCAAGGAGCGTTTCAGTATTATCATATTAATGTTCCTGATTATGGATTACCTACAGAAAAGCAAATTGACACTTTTCTAGCTATTTGTGAGAAACACGGTTTAAAGAATGAATCAATTGTAGTCCACTGTGTTGCAGGGTGTGGGCGAACTGGGCAATTTATTGTAGCGTGGGGGGCAAAAAATGGATATATCCCTAAAGACATGGACCCTGTAAAATGGGTTAGAAAATTCAGATCATGTAGTCTTGAAACTAAAGAACAGATGAATTTTTCTAGAAAAATCGCAAAAAAATATCAAGTAATTCGATAATGTAAAGTATTTATTTTATTAATTTTATTAGTTTAGTAAATTTGCCTAAATTATTTAGCATAATAAGAATTATATCAAAAAACACATAATTGTTTAGAACACACATGAATAAGTCTGACTATATATACATGATTTTAGATAATGTTCTGGTTTATCACATCAATCTTCCTCCTGAGTATCAAGGTGATGGATTAGATAGTCACCTTAATAAATTTGATGAGAATAACATTAAAATTGTAGCAGGTTTTAACAAAAACTTCTTAGAACACTTTTTAACAGTAACAAAAGGCAAAGCACAACAAGAAGTAGCTGAACTTCTAAAAAAAATGGAAAAAATATCTTACATGGTTGGACCTATTGGAAATTTAAGCTATTTAGGGAGCGATCAAGTAGAGTACATACTTACTAAAATAAATTCGTTCAAAATAGACGAAATCAACGAAGAAAAAATAAGTGTTGCCGCGGATGACCAACTAAGAGAGCAATTCGGTGGAGCAGGGGGCTATAATACCTCTGAAGCTTTAGAAAATCAATTAGCTAGTGCGGCTTTTTACTTAATGAATATGGGCTATTCTCGAGAGGCAATTCAAGAGAAATTTAACGAAGTTAGGCAAGATCCAACAAAATTAGAAGCACTCTTTAATCTTCAGCAGAGAGAAATTTATAACTTACCCTCTGAAATTCAACGATTTCCTCCATCATCCCCTCCAAGTCATCAAGAAACCTCAATAGATCAAAGTCAAGATTTAAATGAGTCAATTGCTCAACATATAAAAGTTATTCACCACGATATTACTGAAGAACGAGCGCAAAAAGTGAAGGTAATTCTCGAAGAAATAAAAGCTCACGTTAAAGAGAGCCTATCTGAGCTTCAAGAAAAAGTGTTTAGACAAATGCACCCTGACAGGCTGTCAAAATCGCTTAAAATGCTTAAAACAACAAAACGAAAATCGAAAAGAATGAATTTATACATAGAATGGTTTACTGATAGCTTACTTCTTTCAAAAATTGAGTTGAAAGTAGAACATTGGCAAGTCTCATCGTCGGCAGATCATTCCAGCGCTGGAGTTTACACAGCAGGAATAGACTTTTCGAGATATGATAATATTATACGCGATTTCTCTGACTCAAAATTAACTAAAGTAGTTAACATTTGTAGACGCATTTTACAAACCCCCACTAAAAAAGCGATTCAAAAACTTGGTCAGGATCTTATAAGCGAAACTGGTTTCGATGAACACCTTTATTTTACAGACTAGTTTCATGCACACAATTTACTAACTCATCTTAAAAACCGTTTTACCTCTTATTATAGTTTCCATCACCCGTATCTCTTTAATTTCATCTTTTGGAACTTTTAAAGGATTACGATCTAATAATGCAAAATCAGCCAATTTTCCCACTTCTATACTACCTTTAATATCTTCTTCAAAAGCGGCGTATGCGGCATTAATAGTGTACGATTTTAAAGCTTCTTCTACGCTTAGACACTCTTCAGGAATAAAAGAATTTCTTGTTACCAGAGCATGTAATCCTAATATAGGGTGAGGATCTTCAATTGGGCAATCTGATCCTGAAGCTAAAACAACGCCAGCAGTAACTATCGATTTCATTGGATATGTATATTTGCACCGCGCTTCACCTATTCGCTTTGATATCCAATTGTATTCAGAATTAATAAAGGGAGGTTGACATGAAGCAATTACACCATACTCAGCCATATCCTTAATAACATCTTCAGTTAGCATAGACGCATGTTCTATTCGATGACGGGGATCATCCCTAGGAAATTCAGTCAATAGTTTTTTATACAAGTCCATAGCGATTCGATTTGCTCTGTCTCCGATTGCATGAATTACAATTTGAAGACGATTGTTATGAGCGACTTTCATCTTTTCATATATATCTTCTTTTCCAATTACGCAAAACCCGCATTCTTCCGGTGCGTCAGTAAAGGGTTCAAACATACACGCAGTTTTTGCTCCAAATGAACCGTCGAGATAAAGTTTTAATCCTCCTATTTTTCCTTTACTATCAGAATTACCTTCCTGTAAAGAGATTTTGCTTAGTTCAATTACTTTTTCAGGATAAGCAGTTTCTATAAATGTGTAACAATCTTGAAAAAAATAGTTTTGGACCAATTTAAAGAGGGAAAATTCATCTGTTTTTCGATTGTCAGCTTTATAACGATCGTCAGCATTAATTATACCATGAAATGAAGTTAAACCTTTTTGAGCTAAATATTTAGAGCCTTTTTTAGCAGCAGCAGCAATTTTTACATCATTTGGAATAGGAATTTTTGCATAGATTAGGTTTAATGCATTTTCTGAAATGACACCTGTAAGGTTGCCGTGTTTATCTTTTCTAATTTCACCACCCTCGGGAATTTTAGTATGTTCGTCTAATTCTGCTAGATTCAATGCTCTCGTATTAGCAATACCAATATGACCGTCATATCGTAAAATGAAAACTGGATGGTTAGGACATACGTTATCAATATCCCATCTATTGGGTAATATCGGATCAGCGAATCTTTCTTCACTGAAATTATATGCAATTATAAACTCATCATTCTCTCTTTTTACTGAAACCAATTTTAACAAATCCTGTAGTTCCTTGAGACTTTTCACATTAGTTAAATCAGGATTTAATATATGGTTTATATAACCTATCGGGTGCAAATGGCAGTCAATAAAGCCTGGGAGTAATGTCTTTCCCTTTAAATCAATGAATTCACAATTTTCGCCCATTTTTAGCTTAACCTTTTCCAAGGACCCTACAGAAGCGATTTTATCTCCTTTAATTCCTACAGCTTCTACATAGGGTTGATTACTATTGATAGTTAATATTGCTCCGCCAAATAGAATTTTATTGATCTCGTTTGTCGTACCGTTCACCATTGATGAAAAATATCTTATTTAGTATAAATTGATTTAGAAAATTAAAAATTATTTCTTTTGTAGTGCGTCTTATTTATAAGAAAAGTTTTTAAAATTTAGAATAATTCTAGTGGATTAATTGGTAAAAAGTAAATTGTTTGAGCTAAACAGATTAGGCGAATAGGAAATGGTTAAAAAATCTGACTTAAAGAAACTAAACTCAATTTTGCAAGAAGCTAATGAGTTTAAAAATCTGAAAGAATACAATAAGGCCGTTGAAAAGTATTTAGAAGCTTTAACATTTGTTGAAGAGAGAGTTAAAGAACCAGAGGAGCGCGATGACGAGACAACAAATATTAAATCTCAGATAGACCAAATTTATTCTGTTAAGATTATTGATATTGTTGATACAGCAAGGGATTTTGTCGACAAAGAAGATTTCACCTCTGCTTTTAACACTTACGATGAAGCGGTGAGAATTGCGGATAAAATCGTTGATAAAGAGTTAAGAGACTCTGAAGTTAACGAGATTAACTATTTGATAAATAAGACAAAAATCGAAGAATCCCTCTTTCAGGGCGTTTTAGTAAAAAACAGAAATGAATTTGATAAAGCCATTAGTATGCTTAGAGACACATTTAATGCTGCGAAAGAATTTTATATGGAAGATCTCGAAAACGAAATGATTAAAAAAATTGAGACGTCTATCAACGAAACTTATTCGTTGAAAGTTGCCATATTAACTGAAAAAGCTAAACAACTAAAAGCAAGTGAAAATCTAGATGGTGCGCTTGAAGAGTTTAAAAAAGCTCTAAAGTTAGTAGAATATTATTTTGAATCTGATTTAAAGGATATAGATAAAAACAATTTAGTAAATCTCACTAACCAAATACATGCAACTAAAATTAAAATAATCGTAGATAAGGGCCAAAAGCTATTTGAGGAAAACAATTTCAATGAAGCAGCGATTAGATTCGAGGAGGCTTTAAAAACTTCAGAAGAGATGTTTGACACAAAAGAAAAAGAATTAGAGATAGCAAGGATAAATTCAATCGCATCCGGTGTGCTCAATCCGATCTATTTAGAAAGAATTAATCCTATTTTTAGTAAAGGAAAGGAACTAATTATTAAAGAAAGTTTTGAAGAAAATGTTAGTACTGTAAATGAAGTTTTAGACCTATTTGAAAAGTCATTAGAAATCACAACTACCATGGCAGATTCACCAGAAAAAAGTGAAAAATTAAACGAGATCACTAGTTTGATTAATAAAACGTGTAAGGCTCGGATTGATTACATTAAAGAGAAATCTATTCAAAAAATTGGACAAGGTGATTACGAAAAGGCAATTAATGAATTATACGCAGCTATTAGCGTTGCTAAAAGAATGTCCATTACTAAAGAAATTAACGAAGATTTGGAAGATCTAAAAAATACTGTTAATAAAGTATATCTCGCTCAAACTGACGAAGTCGTTAAAAAGGGTGTTAGTAAATTAAACAATAAAGAATACGATGAAGCTATAAAAATATTTAATAAAGCTTTAGAAATGACAAACAAAATGTATCTAACTAATGAGATGGAAGAAGAAATTAATAGAATTAAAGGCTTAGTTTATCAAGCAGAGCTAAAAGACTTAGTTGATCGCGGAGACTTATCTGAAGAACTACAAAAATATGAAAAAGAGTTAGAAAAATTAAACAAAAAAATGGATTACGCAAAAACTATAGATGATCCTACCCGTAAATTCCAAGAAATGGAGCAAATTAAAAAAACGATTGACGAGGTCTTTTATTCCAAAATTAAACTATTAGTCGAGCAAGGCGTTCAATTAGCTGATGAGGAAAGCTTTAAAGATTCTTTTAAAAACTTTGAAAGTGCCATTACCATTAACGAATCAATTAAAAGTCCAGAATTTAAAAACCGTGTCGCTATTAAATTTGAATACAAACATAAATTGATTGAAAAAGCTAAATTAGAGATTGAAAAGCAAGCTTACGATACAGCAATTCAAGACTGTAATAAAGCAATCGAATTAGATAGTACCTATATCGACGCATATTATTATATCGGGATCACAAAAAACGAGAGAAAAGAATATAACAAAGCGATTGAGTTCTTCAAAAAAGCGATCGATCTCAGTCCAAAACACGCAAAAGTTTGGAACCACATGGGTTTTAGCTACGAAAAATTAAATCTCTTTGATAAAGCTATAGAATCTTATAAAAAAGCAGTTGGGTTTGAATCTACTTATACTTTAGCCCATTATAATTTGGCTAATGCGTATAAACACAAGAAGCAATATGATAATGCAATTGAATCCTATAGAAAAGTAACAGAAATAGACCCCAATTATGCGTTCGCTTGGCTTTTTATGGGCCATACTTATTTAGATAAGAATGATTACCATTCGGCGCTTCAAAACCTCGAGAAAGCAATTGACATCAACCCGGATCTTGGAAAAGAGATTAAACCATTTATTGATAATGTTAATGAGTTGATAGAAAAGCTTCAAAAAGGTTTATCAGAGAAATTCAATAATAAATAACGCTTTTCCATATAATATTATTTCTCATTTTGTAAAAAAAGGTTAATATTATCAGGGGTTTCTTTTTAAAAATAGAAGATAACTTCCATAACTCGTCTCTCGCTTCGTTGAATCTTTCCCGAGCGTAGGCGTCAATCATAAATATTACTATTTTTTTTTTTTATCAAAATTAAATTAAAATATAATAACGTTGTAATAATTCTGATTTAAAAAAAGAATTGTTTTCAAAATATTATGTTCTACACACACAGACAAAAAATACTACAGTTTTTACACGCAAATAATGTCAAAACAGTTTAAAAAAATTAGCAGTATTGATTACAATGATGATCCAGAAAACTAAAAGCTCATTGCTTTTAGAAACTTGGGCCATAATGTCATTTTAGAGAGAACTGGTATTGTAGCAAAAAGCCTTTCCCCAACCCATCTATCATTGTCAGTATTGTGTTTTGACAAATCTTGGTTAATATGGGCTTCATATACATATTTTCTCACAGTTTTATTAGTGTTTAAAAGATTACTATAGGTATTCCATAATGTTTTAGAAGAAGAGCTTTCGTTATAGAAGAGATATTCACAGGCATTGCCGTTTCTAAAATACGTAAATAAGACCCGGGCAACTTCATCGTCGTATTTCTTTAGTTCAGCCCTCGAGAAATTCGAATTATTTTCGAGTAAAGATTTTAATAACGTCGCTGCAATATCGGCGCTAGCAAGTCCACATAAGATTCCTTCGTAAAAAAATGCTGTAACTAATCCTGCTGCTTCTCCTAGCACGATAACACGATCTTTTGAAAAGGAGTTTATTGGGTGCTTCGAAATTCCCCCGGAAATAACAGGAATATTTTCGTCCCATTTAATACCTTTCAAAAACGGCTGAATTTTTTCATAGTTCTTGAGAATTCTAAATAATTTATTTTTGAGTTCTGAGGGATTTTCTTTGTTCCCTAAGTATCCCGTTGCAATTCTTCCTTTTCCAATGTTAAAGAAAAACGGTCCGTTTTGACTGATGTTAGGATTTAGATGAAACATGTATTGGAAACTGAAATTTTCATCTAGAATGGCCTCATCAGCGTAAATATTAGTATAAATTCCCATGGAAGAATCAGGAGTTCCAAACCCTAAAGATTTCTGCAAAGGAAAACCTCGAGAACCTGTGGCTAAAATCAGAAGTTTGGTAGAATAAGATTCTCCTTTGTTATTAATGACTTCAATGTGGTCAGAATGTCGTACAATTTTAGCTATATTCTCGTTAAATCGAGTAGTGCCACCGTGGTCTTTAAATTTATCGATAAGCTTTTTAATTAATACTTCTGTATGAGAGATCTTACCGAGCGGTGCTCCAAATTCTTTAGAGTTTAAGAGCCCATCGTGCTTTTCGCTTTTATAGTTCAATTGAACAAAGGGTCTTGGGAATATAGAATCGTCGTTCCAGAATACATCGTTAACAAACGGTTTATTGTGTTCAGCAAATATGTTAGTTCTCACGGGGATTTCTCGATCGTAGTCCTGTGCTTCTATAAGAAGCGTTTTTGCGTATTTTGAAGCTTTGTAAGCAAAGGACACTCCGGAAATACCTCCACCTACACAAATAAAATCATACATATATAAAGTCCCAAAATCATTAACCCTAAAAAAAGGTTATTTTATCTTTCCGATTCTTAGAAGTGTGGTTTAAATTATGTTTTGAATTGCCTTTGTCATCTTTTCTAAATTAACTTCTGCCATACCTAAAGGGACATTAGACTCATATAACACCACAATTAGTAATGGATCTAATTTCCAAGGTATATTAATTATCCTTGAAAAAACCTTTTCACCGTTTTTTAAGCTAAAAAAGGTTAATGTATAATCGTTTGCTACAATATGTCTAATTTCTAACTCTTTTAGAGACGATAAGAGGATTTCGTATGGTAGGGACGAAAAAATTACTTTTCCGTTTATAGAAAATAGAGCAGCCCCTAGGATTTCATTTTGGAGAGTTAAATTGTTAAACAGCTCTATAATTTTTTTGTATAAAGGCTGGCTTGAAACTAATTCCTCCTCCCCGGTAATAATTGAATCTATCCTCTCATCAAACTCAGAGTTTTCGATCACTTCATAAGATTCTACTTCATTATTCTCGAGAAATTCTTTAAATTCATGAACTATACTTGTTAACCGAGATTCTATAAACAGTAGACTAGCGCTTGTATCCGCTAAAATTGCATAAATATAATCCCCTTCCACTTTGAATGCGATCCTAAATCCGCCCATTTCGAGAATTTCAGGTGTTTGCTTAGAAATAACTCTTTCAGAAAACGAAAATATTGCTGAAAAAAAGGGTGTTATCAAATTTGGTTCAATGTTCTCAAAATCGCTTGTGATGTTTCTACTGTATAAGCAAGCTCCTGCCTTGTCTAAAATAAAAAGTGAGTGTATCTTCATCTTGAACTACATGGAAATATACTTATAGAAATGTTAAAGAAATTTACTCTTTTAAGTATTTTTAAAAGATTAAAAAGAGAAAAGAGGTTAGGTAAATTTTTTCTTTAAATAGGAGGTTAAATGTTCAAAAAACTTTATCCGAAATCCTTCGCAAGGATGTCGATTTTCTTATTAGAATCTAATGTTAATACCAATACTAATATAATTAAGCAATAGTGAGGAGTAATTTACTTTTTCTCGTATTTCTTCTAATATCTGCTATTTTTCAATAGTAACCTACATTTACAATTCATTTATATATGAAATAAAACAATCACTGATTAATATCAATATCAAATTATAATAAAATTCAAAAATCAATAGAGAATATTGAAAGGGTGATGAAATTATGGGAAAAGTTTTTGGTATTATAGGGCTAGTTACTGGAATAATCGGAGCGCTTGTTTTCTGGTATATTTTTGGACCAATAGCAATTATTTTTGGGGCTATTGGTATAGCAAAAGATGATTCGAAGGGACTGGGAATTGCTGGATTGGTTCTAGGAACTTTAGATGTTGCTTGTATGGTAATATTGTGGCTAATTTTTGGTACTTTAACGTTACTTATCTAAATAATATTAATTCAAAAAAATCCTTTTTTTTTCTATTCTAGAAGCTTAAACTTAACATATATAGTTAGATTTCAGAAAAGAGAAGTATATTATAAAAGTGGGTAATAAATATAATTTAGAAAATAAATTTAGAAAAGTTGAATTTATGGGTCATCTAGAAATTAATTCAAAATTAGAGCCTAATTTGAAGCGTCTTATTGGTGATTTAGATAGGAAAAAAATGTAAATTTTGTCTATATACAAGAAGTTTTGTACCCTTTTTAATAAGTCATCATCCAAATTGTAATAAATTTGAAGGCCATACAATAAATATCGGAAAAACTAGGCTTTGTATCGGTTGCTTTGTTGGTTATCCCGTAGCTTTTTTTGCTGTAATTTTAATAGGTATGATGAACATAATAAATTTCATTCCAACCTTTTATTTTTTAGTCGTTGCTTTGATATTTATAGGCACATTCATCCTTAGTCCGTTAAATTTAACGAAAAACAAAAAAGTTAAAATTATTCAGAAATTTTTGATAGGAATTGGTTCAGCTTTTTTATTTTGGTGGATTTACATGTTGCCAAATCCTAGAAGGGAGAATTATCAAATTATTATAAATGTATTTTCGGTACTAGTTTCATTATTAAATTTTTATCATATTTATGGTATATTAAGTACATGTTATAATTGTAGTTATTCTTACGATTGGGGTAAATGTCCCGGTTTTCAAGATATAAGGAACAATTTTAAAAAACATAATTTACGTGATATTTTAGAAGGCCTTGAAGAGTTATCAAATAATGCAAAAAAGAGGAAATTAAGAAGATCTAATAAGGGACTTAAAAAATAAATTTTGAAATACATTTTAACCTGGATTTTGCACCCGTAAAAATTCTTCTAACCATGCTTATATTAATTTATAAATTTTTTATAATCATGATCTTTAAATAGAAGGGTTAATGATTGTAATTAAGAAAGTTGTATGATCGTGTAGAACTATCTCACATCTTTAAAAACATGTAAAAAATGGAAGAAAAATGACTGAAAATGACTTAAATAAGATTCGGCTTAAAAAGGCTGAAATGCTGTTAAAAACTCAATCTATGCCAACTGAAATAGTTAAAATTCATTCGGGTGAAGAATTTAATCAACTGAAAGCTGATTTCCCAAACAAGATTTTAATAATAGATTTCTGGGCAGTATGGTGCTCACCGTGTATGATGTTTGCCCCAGTGTTTGAAAAGATTCAAAAGGAGCAATATCAAGATTTTATCTTTGTTAAGGTAAATGTAGACGACGTTGGTTCAATCGCCCAAGAGTATAGAATTACGGGAATACCAACCACGCTGTTTATTAAAAGCGATAAAGTTATCCATAAAGTAGTTGGCGCCGTAAATGAGGAATATATGAGGAGAGTCTTAGAAAAGCTAAGATCGTTTACTTAATTTATTTTTAATTTTTAATTATATTTAGTAGTTATTGAGTAACAAAAGCAAATTTGGTGTAAATCCTTGGAAAGTATATCAGAACAATTAAAAGATATGGTTGAAGAGAAGAAAGTTTTCAAAAGCGGAAAGCTATTCAAATGTATTTTGGGACTTAACGTAATAGAATCGAACGTTTTTTCGTATTTACTAAAACACGACGATGTGACTACAATGGATTTGACTAATGTGTTTAAAAAAGATAGAAGCTCAGTTCAAAGAGCACTAATAGAGCTATATAAACTTAATATCATAGAGAAACAATCGATGTCGTTAAAAGAATTCAACGAGAAATCAGGGGAAGGGGAAACAAATAAGCGCGGATATTTATACATTTATAATGCAAAAGAATTAGAAACAATCAAGGACCAATTACGCGGTTTACTTGATAAATGGTACAATTCCATGTCAGGATACATTGAAAATCTAGACAGTACCTTTGACTGCTTTGAAAAACAAGGAGAACTTTGTTAATTATTAATTTTCTCAATTATAACTATTTAACTCGAGCTTAACTATTTCAATTTCTTTACTCGTTTAGCGAGTGTTGTATTTTTCTTCTAAATCTATAATCTGCAATTTCTTCGTCACCATTCAAATTTCAAATAGAATAACTAATGAATAATTAGACAACTAATAATAAAAAGGTGATAGATCTCGAATTTAGTATTACATCCAGGAAGCAACTTTGGGAATTTGTGCTAATATGTCCACAAGTTCGTCGTAGTCGATACACTTTATTCTTGGATCGACTGTATTTGGTTCAATTCCTCGCGCTAATAGATCGGGTAACAGTGCAAATACAGATACTGGGAGGTTTAACAACTTATCTAGTAAACCGGGTATTGTACCACTTTGTGACGTTCCTATTACCCCATCGTGAATTAGAACGATTATAATACTAACATTATTTTCAGTCTGTTCACTTACAATACCCAATAAGTTATCTAGATACATCTGTTTTCTAGTGCTGAATCCGTATAAATAGACAATATCTTTCTCATTTTCCATTAATATCACCTCAACAAATCAATACCTATATGTTAAATCTGCCTCTAAGATAAATTTTGAAATTTCATGCATACTTACCACTTTTACATTGTCAAATTCTATTAAATCTGAATGGTTAATGCCTGCAATTTCTAAAGCTGAGTCTAGAGCGTAAACTTCCAAATCGGAGAGTTCTAGCAACCTAAATATATTCGAAAGAGCGTCCCTATTGACCTTTTCTGGGTCAAAACTCTTGGACAAAAAGTAAACTGAGTCACCCATAAAGATTATCTTACACTCGTCTAGATCTCCTACTGCCATAATTCCCGCACCCATACGGATCGCTTCGACAGCTGAGTTCTTACCAATGGGGGAATCCTCGCATAAAATTACTACTGATTTAACCATGAAATCATCCTCCAGGGCCAAAAACTAATACTCGATCTGATTCTGCCATCCACTCTGATAATCCTCCTAAACCTACTTGGGATGCTTTTTCGATTAACTCCTCAGGTTTTAAGCCAGTAAAGTTCATCCAAGTGCTACAAGCAGATAGATTCATATTATTCTCGTTCACAAAATTTTCTAGCCGTTTAGGTAAATCTCTCATTGAAGAACTTATATTTATTTCCCGTTTCGCGCTATACACACCGCTTCCATAAAAAAAGATACCCAATATTTTATGACCTTTCTTTAAGATTGCTTGTCCTAAGTTAAGCATCGTGTCTAGCGCTTCGAATTTATAAGGTTCAGCGCATACGACAAATGTAAAAACAACCATATTAACAAAATAAATTTTTTTGAATAAATAGTTACTGCTAATATTTACATCAAAAATAGAAAAAAAAAAGAGCCATTTAGTAATTAAATTGTATTAAAAAAAAAAAGAATTTTAATCTCTTTCATCAACCAAACGACTTTTGAAAAACAATAGAAATACTAACAAACCAGCAGCAAGTAGCGCCCCTATAATATAATCTGGTGTTTTCGTTCGAATGATTTGTGTTGGAATGTCGATCGATACAACAGTTAATGCAGCAATCAATGCTAACCACCATCCATGCTTTTTACGCTCTGCCATTAGAGGAATTGAACCAAAAAGCATAAGAACTGCAATCCAGTTGACTTCACCAACTAACATTAAAATCCACCATTCTAAGCTCACGAAACCAGGTTGGCCCGGTCTTGTAATCAACATTCTTTGTGCTCCAATACCTATAACAAATGCGTGTGTAGCCAACATGCCGATAAATGTGTAAGTTGCTATGTTTACTATTTTTTCAAGAAGATTATCATGTTTATGAAGTAAAATTACACTCCAGAAGCCTAGCAATCCTACGAAGGAAATGAACAGCGGAATCGGGATGCCCCCCACCCAACTTATGTAAGGGAGAAACATAAACATCCCACCAACGGATGGGATTGCATAAGCAGTTAATTCCACCTTCATAGTCCATTCTTTACCTTTATAGATTGATGGGACAATGGCTAATAGAACAATTCCACCCATATATGCTAGAGCCCGCCACAAAGGATAAAAGAAGGAGAATAAAGTAATCCCACTACTATACTGAGGTCCTGCAGCGAGGAGCACAGCTAAGAGAGGCTCCAGAGATATCTGCACTAGAATAGGCACGACAAGGAGCATGAAAAGGCCAATTACAACAGCGAACATACTTTTGATTAAATTTGTCATATTCATTTATTTACCACTTTATAATTTTTTTTTATGATTTAAATTGTGTGTGTTATTTATGTTATTGAAGTAAATAAAGATATGACTTTACCAGTAAAGTTATTTTTTTTAATGGGTTTTAATTTTAGATAAGAGTTGTAAATAAACGCTACAATTATTTATATTTAGGATTTTTCAGTATCTTTTACTTAAATATTTAAATCACGCTTTTGTTTAATAAATTTTAACGATTTAATAGAAATATCTTATTTCAAGTAAGATTTTTTTTTTAATATTAGATAAGCCTAAGATTTAAATTTCTAATCTAATTTGATCTTCATAGAAAACTTACTTTAAAATACATTGTATGGTGGTTAAAACATGCTTAATCAAATATCACTTGTTGACTTATCAGTCCCTATGTTTTTAGCGTTAAGAGAAGGATTAGAAGCTGTGTTAGTCGTAGTAATAATTTTGTTATACTTAAGAAAAACTAACCAAAGAATTTATTTTAAGTATGTGTATTTAGGAATTATTTTAGCTATAGCAGCGAGTATTGCATTTGCTATAATATTCCCACTAGTGTTCGGTGAATTTACTGAAATTGAAGAAATTTTTGAAGGTACTACTTTTATTATTTCTGGGATTTTCATTTTAACTTTAGTTTTATGGGTTAGCAAGGAGGGTCCAAGAATGAGGGAAAACCTTGAAGGAAAAGTAGAAAATTCGATTAAGACTCAAAAAGTGTTTTCTATTTCGTTTACTGCATTTATTATTATAATCAGAGAAGGAGTAGAATTGGTATTATTGACAACGGGTGCCACATCTCAAGGTTCTTTAAATCAGGTTAATGTTATATTAGGTTCTATTATTGGGTTAATAATCTCGATTCTAATAGGAGTACTAATTTTCTACGGTATAAAATCCATAAATTTGAGTGTATTTTTTAAAATAACAAATGTGATGCTAATATTATTCGCTGCAGGCTTAATTACATATGGTATCCACGAATTTATTGAAGCAGGAATAATTAACCCGATTATTGAGGAAATGTGGAATATTGAACACATATTACCTGAACGCTTTCCCGATGGGAATCCCGCAACTCCTGAATTCTTAGAGATTATTGGAGTGTTACTAAAAGCGCTATTTGGGTATAATGCTAATCCTGCTTTATTAGAGGTAATTATTTATCCGGTGTTATTAGTCTCTATTGGTGTAATTTCAGCCTTGATATGGAAAAGAAATAATAACTAAGTTCTTTTTACTTTTTAAGGAATAGCGAAATTAAACTTAAACTAATATTTCGAAAATACTTACGCGTTTATCTCTTAAATCCTTGGATTTTTTAATAAAATTTCTCTCTTGCAGTTTTTTAAGAGCGTAGGCGGTGGTTCGTTTAGGGAGAAGTGTTTTTTCGATAATTTCTTGCTGTTTCAGAGGACCTCTTTGTTTCAATAGATATAGAATAAATTTACTTGAAGGCGATAATGAAAATAAATCTATTTTTTGTTCATAATTCCCGATGAAGTATTTATCTTCTACAATCATGTAATCACCTATTTTAAAATTATCTAGATGTTTATTAATTTGTTCAATTTATAATAAAGTTTATGTATATTTAAGATAATCGCGATTTGATTAATAAACTTTTCTAATTAAGCCAGTGTTTCAAATAGGGACAATTTTGAAAAAAAAGTTTCAATTTGAAACTTTTTAAATCTCAGATATTATTGTAGGGGGAGAGATACTTTCTTAATAATTAATAATTACGCAAAAATTGCACATATCTTTATAAAACTCCATAGTGTTTTCTTTCTTCAAATAAAGAAGAAATTAAATTCAAATTATACTTGAACTTCGCCCTTAGCATTATATTCTAATTTCTTTGAATTCTTTTGTTTGAATTTTTTTCTTCTTTCCTTCTTCTCATTAACTCTCGATTTCTCAAATTCAAATATCTGCACTTTATTTCACTGAAAATAGTAAAAGTTGGTGAAATAGCTAAAATAAAATAAAAATAGAATTTCTAAACTATTATTTGTTGTGAATTACAGATAAAATTCGCAATCGTTTAGGAGTTGGGAAATATCCATTACTTTTATTGGAGAATTATCTTCATTGGCTACTTGAAATAGATTATTCTTACAAAACACGCATGAACTCACTAAAACTTCAGCGTTAGTTTCTAAAGCTTCCTTTAATCGATCTTCACGTATTCTTACCATACAAGTCCGGGTTTCGGCAATTCTATCTCTTCCGATTTCTCCAGCGACATCTCCATACAAAGCTTTAACTCCACCCCCAGCACCACAACACCAAGACATGTCTCTATTATGCTTCATTTCAAATAATTTAATTCCCTCAATCATTTGAAGTAATTCTCGAGGCTCTTCATAAACATTGCAATATCTCCCTAAATGACATGGATCGTGATAAGTAATCAAAAGAGGATTGTCTTTAGATCGTTTTGTGTATCTGATTTTTAACTTCTTCTCTTTTACGAGTTTCAAAGCATATTGGGTTAAATGAAAAAGGTCAAATCCAAGGTTCCCACCAACATACTTAGTATATTCTAATGTAAAAGTGGAAAAACACCCTGAACACGAGAAAACAACTTCAGAAACACCGCTATTGCGAATCATTTCATAATTATGTTTAACGAGGTCTAAAGCTTCATCTTCTAATCCTGTGCGAAATAACACGGAACCACAGCATCTTTCTTCTGGGAAAACGACGAATTCGATTCCCAGCTTCCCTAAAACTTCACTTGTTGCATTGACCAGTTCTTTGTTTCGATAAGCAGATGTACAACCGACAAAGTAACCAACTTTACGGGGCTTTTCCTTCCTTGCGTCTAGATCCTTAGCTGCAACTTTGTCATCAATAGCTGCAAGATCTTTTTTTGCACGTTCATATGCTTTTTTACCATCTTCGGAACCTTCACACCAATTAAATCTATCGGTATGCTGTTCAAGAAAAGGATTATTATTATTGAGGATAGAATTTCGAAGGCCTGTTAGCTTTTTGGGCATGGCACCTCTTTTAACAACTTCTTTACGAAAATTCTGAAACACTTCAAGCGTATCAATTCCTACAGGACAGACAACTTTACAATTTCCACAGAGCATACAACGATAAACAGAGGGGATTATTTCTTCTTTATCAAACTTAATATCTTTACGATCTAATGCTTTTAAGATTCTATTTCGTCCACCAGCATAATCCGTTTCTGACCAAGAGGTATTATAGACTTTGCAAACGTGACGACAGTACCCACAATGAGTACAGCGATCATAACCGAATTTTTCTTCTTTTTTCTTTGTTTTTGGTTCGATTAAATTCTCTCTAGAAGGAGAAACTAAACCAGCAACCGGTGGACCTGTTGTAACTACATCGCGTATGTCCTTTTTTTCTTTACCTTCACTCATATTTTTATCCTCGGTACTTTTTATTATTTACCAACTTCAAGAAGTGGTCTCACGTAATTATTCTTAATTGTTATATTTTATTTGACTTATTTTTTTTTAAAAGAGATTTTATACAGTAATTTTGCTGTAGTAAAAAGGAGTGAAATACGCCAGAGTTTCATCCTAGTTTTAATTATTCGATAAGAGTTAAAAATGTCTTTGGGATCTAACTTATCTTTCAACACTTTTCTCTGTTTTACAAATTCTCGTTTGAATTTTCGCAAATAAAAAGTATTAACAATCCCTATTGTGTAAAGACTATCTCCTTGTTTAAATGCTTTTATGGATAAAT
>Ga0114930_10001139_pt1 | contig 26105 bp, 24 predicted proteins | sample AnhtaG_FD_87300 | JGI IMG/M metagenome (GOLD analysis project Ga0114930, IMG submission 87300) | Deep subsurface microbial communities from Anholt, Denmark to uncover new lineages of life (NeLLi) - Anholt_01485 metaG | ecosystem: Environmental > Aquatic > Marine > Oceanic > Sediment | place... | reverse complement strand
CAGTGTTTCGTTGCTGGATTTGGCTTTTCTGGTGCAAATTATTTGCATCACACCAGCAAATTAGATCGCACGAAATACCTATGTTATAATCCAGCCTATGTTATAATAAAAAATCAATTTGAAACGTTAAGAATGCCTTAAAAAGTATATACGGTCTATTACATCCCCAGAGGATTGATTTAAATTCGATTTACTGGCATTACCCCGCCTGTCGGGTGAATATACCTTTTATATGCATTTACGCCATTATACACTATCCTGGTGACCCTCAACAATACTACAAGACCATGGATAAAGATGAAATCTCTTCTTGACTTTCAATTATATTGTTACTTCAATTTCAATAGTTCCTCTTCCATTTAGGAAAATGTACTAACAAGGTTGTAAGACTATTGGATTGAAAATAACAGGGTTTTGAAGCACTTGCCATGAAAGGATGTTCGTGTATATGTTAGGTGCCTTGCATCCCACACCCAAAGCATTGATAGCTTTATTATCAACTGTTTTGATGAGGTGTGGGTGAGGAATTCCAGTCACAAATACAAAATGATGAGATTCAGATGTGTTCACAGACCGCCAAAATTTAATACAATTTAACCGATATCAAGCCTTCATACTAAATTTCAGACGCAGTTTATATAGAAAAATTCTTATAATAGTTTCACACCTTTTAATTTTGTTGCCCTCAGTTTTGGATTTAGCTCTCGCCAGAGAGTTGTGTGTGGTGTTACGCCATGCAAATGGCATACTAAGCAAAGGTAAACCTTGGCCGAAAGAACATGAAATTTCTATTTCATGTTAGAAAAGCGCCCAGCGCTTTAGTGAGGGCAACTCATTTTAATGTATCATTAATGATTTGCTTTCAAAATAATTCATGAGTGACAAATGTGACACATAATGAAAAATTAAAAATTTTGTTTGACAGTTATATGGAAGAGGGCATAATTCCAAAATTAAACGAAGAAGATTATAAGCAACAGTTCAAATCTTTTAAAAGACTAAAGTCCAAGAAATTGCCTTATATTTACGACATTAACCAATTTTGCACATTGACAAATTCATCATCTAAACAGGTCAATCTTTATCTGTCCAATAAAGATAAAGGTTATACTACCTTTAAATTGCCTAAGAAAAATGGAGATTTTAGGGAAATTAATGCACCATCCAAAAAATTGAAACATATTCAAAGATGGATATTGGATAATATACTATACAAGTTGGATTCTGGCGACTATGCTCATGGATTTATTCCAGGGAATACAATTTATACAAATGCCAAAGTTCATGTTAATCAAGATTTAGTCTTAGGAATTGATATAAAAGATTTTTTTCCAAGTATAAATTTTAGGTCAGTTTATTACATATTTAATTCTGCTGGCTATACAAAAAAAATTGCTTGGGCATTTGCTGATCTTTGTACTTATCATTGGAAATTACCTCAAGGTGCACCAACAAGTCCGATGTTAGCGAATTTAGTAGCTTTACAGCTTGACAATGAGATAGCCAAGTATTGCATTAGAAGAAAATTTGAATATTCCAGGTATGCTGATGACATCACTGTTTCAGGCTCTTATAATCTTCCAATGCATAAAAAAAAGATTATTAAGATTATTGAAAATAATGATTTTACCATAAATGAAAATAAAACAAGGATGTTTTCAAAAGGTTCGAGACAAAAAGTAACAGGATTAGTAGTTAATGACAAAGTTAGCATCGGTAGAAACAAGAAAAAGACTCTAAGAGCAATTGTCCATAATATTTTGATTAATGGCCCTGTAGTCGAAAACAGGCTTAATGATCCTTTTTTTAAAGAAAGAGTATTTGGACATTTGGGATGTGCTAATGTAGTTGAACCTGAATTCGCTAAACCATTGATTGAGTCACTTAAAAAAATTGATTGGTCCCTCTATTATGAACACATAAAGGAAATAAAAGAAAATGAAATTAATATTAATAATATAAAAAGAACTTCTAAAACTATATTAGTAAAATTTGATGATCTTGGATTTTTTCAAACAATTGCAGAGTTTCCAGAAGGCGAATTTACAATAGAATTTAAAAGTCAATTAAACAATTTGCTTGAAAAATGTGACAAAAAAACACATGGAGTTGAAGCTTGTAATGATTGTTTAGATTTTAAAAATGAAATATATAAAAAATGTATGAAATACATTATGGGCCATTATACTGGAACAACAGGTGGACACCATCATGGTCATGAAATTTATGACATGGAGGCTGAAACAGAATTTTTTGGTAAAGATATAGCTGTTGCTTTCATTATGAAATCGGGGAAAAGTGATTCAAGTAAAGAAAATAGTGTCTTTAGACAGGTTTTTAAGTGTACTTTATATGAATATATAGACTTGATTACAATAGTAACAAATTGTAATCTGAATCATGAATTGTGTGAACAATTGAAAATTATGATGAGAAATAATAATAAAGGTAAGGAAAATGAGCAATTGTATTGTCTTATCATGAGAAATGAAATGAAGAGAATATTATATGATTTTAATAAAAAAGAAAGACATTGATTTTTAAGTCATTAATTTGTTTTATTTTTGTTCAAATTCATCTCTTTTTTTGCGCCTAAGTCACCCCGGACTTCGCTATCGCTCAAGTACAAGGCATCTTGTCCGTGCATATGAGAAGTGGAGAAAAGGAGGTGCAGTTTAATTACGAATGACTTAAATAAAGCATCAATACTTCTTTATGATGGTCTTGTATGTGGTGTTGAAATAATGACTATAGCAATTTCTATAAAAGTAAATGATGGTGTAGTTCTGGCAACAGACAGTGCATCGACTATGTATAGAAAGGATGAACAAGGCAATAGTGGAATAATTAATGTTTATGATAATGCAAATAAAGTGGCAAATTTGCATAAAAATATCCCGGTAGGAATAATTACATGGGGTGCTGGCAGTATTGGAAAATCATCAATATCTACTCTTTTCAAAGATTTTAGAAAAAGAATTATGGGAAAAGATCCAGAAAATTTAGACATGCGTATTAACGTTGACGATTATAATATTAAAGAGATCGCTAATAGCTTCAAAGATTTTATTTATGACGACCTTTATTTAAAAGCATTTTCAAATGTTGAAAAACAACAACTTGGTTTTATTATTGCAGGATATTCAACCAAACAGGATATGGCTGAAGAATGGCGAATGGACATAGGACCTGATGGATGTAATGGTCCTTATCTAATTAGAACGTTAAATGTATGTGGAATTTCTTGGGGAGGGATGCCAGAAGCAATAATTCGTTTGTATTTAGGGTTTAGCACACAATTACCAAATACTCTTAAAGAATGTGATATAGATGATGGTAAAATTGAAGAAATTATTACAAAAATCAAAGCAAAACATTTAGCACCGATGGTGTTTGATCCAATGCCGATTCAAGATGCAATAGATTTGGGAATGTTTTTAGTGGACCTCACTAAAAATTATTATAAATTCGTTCCGGGTGCACCTTCGGTAGGAGGACCAACTGAAGTAGCTGTTATAACTAAACATGAAGGTTACAAATGGGTCACCCGAAAATTGTATTTTGATGGCAAATACAATCCAGGAGGTGAATAAGATGGAATTGAGATTGGATAAAGTAGATACAATATCTATTGAATCTGTGCATCTGAGTCATGAACATACGGAATATAAATATCAACCGCTCATCGTCACGTCTTTTGATGCAATTATAAAATCAGATAAGTAATAACTGCACCTTTTTGTTTTATTAAAAAAGGATGCACAGTTTAGCCATTTCTTGAAGTCAAAGACTCTGGATTTCGCTGATGCTTAAATCCGAAGCATCGAAATGGATGCTCAAAGATTCTAATTCACTCCGTATTTTGGAATATTTTTCTTTAATGCGCACTGTTCAAGATAAAAGTAATTACTTTTTATGTAACAATAAATAACAATTAATAAATAACAAGTAAAAAATACCTTTTTAAAAAATATATGGAAGAGAAAATATGTTAGAAAATGATGAAGACGAAGAAGAGGTAAATGAAAATTATCTAAGTAATGATGATGAAGAAAATGTTGAAGATCCAGTCAAACCCTCATCAGAAATCCTTCCATTTATTTATTCAATTACCAGTTATGGAGCGGATTATCCTGTTGACGCTTTAGTAAAGAGACTCGAGAGAAGAGATGTATTTATTCCACCATTTCAAAGAGAATATGTTTGGACTTTGAGACAAGCTAGCCGTTTTATTGAATCACTTTTACTTGGACTGCCGGTTCCAGGAATATTCTTAGCAAAAGAAAGTGATTCACAAAAATTACTTGTAATTGATGGTCATCAAAGACTTCGAACATTACAATTTTTTTATAACGTGGATTTTAAAGAGAAAGGTAAAGGATTTTCCCTTAAAGAAGTTCAGAAACAATTTGAAGGAAAAAATTATAAGACTTTATCAGAAGACGATAGGATTAAACTCGATGATTCAATAATTCATGCAACAATTGTAAAACAAGAAGAACCATCAAAAGATGAGAGTAGCATTTATCATATTTTTGAAAGGCTTAACACTGGAGGTTCTTTGCTTCAACCTCAAGAAATTCGTGCTTGTATTTATCATGGAGATTTTAACGAATTATTGAATGAACTTAACGAAAATGAAAAATGGCGTTCTATTTATGGACCACAAAGTGTAAGGCTTAAAGACAGAGAATTGATTTTACGCTTTTTCACATTATTTCTCAAGTCAAATGAATATAAACGCCCAATGAAAAGCTTTTTAAATACGTATATGGGAGAAAATCGGAATTTAAATCTAAATTCAAAAGAAGAATTAACAACTCTTTTTGACAATACTATAGATATTGTTCATAGAAGCATAGGAGATGAAGCTTTTAGGCCAGTAAAGGCAATCAATGCGGCAGTTTTTGATGCTGTAATGATAGGGATTGCCACACGACTTTCTGAAAAGGAAATTGAAGATTTGAAAACCGTTAAAGAAAAATATGATAATCTACTGGCAAAACAAGAATTTATAGAATCTTATAAAACCAGTACATCAGATGAAAAAGTAGTGCAAAATAGAATCCATTTGGCTATAGGAGCATTTAAAGATGTGCAATAATGACTAATAAGATATCTATAGAACGTAAAAGATTGAATTCTCTTTATAGTAAAACAACAGATTTTAAAGACCCTGAACTTCAATCACATTGGGTAAAATACCTTTGTATTTTATCGAGTGGTCATATTGAGAATTCAATACGATATATTTATGGTACGTATGCGAAAAATAAATCTCATAAAAATATAGCGAATTACATACAGAATAATTTGAGCCGTTTCCAGAATCCAACTACTGAAAAAATTATTCATATAACGTCAGCTTTCAATAAAGATTGGGGTGAAAATTTAGAGAAATATATTTCTGATTCTGATGAAATGAAATCCTCGATAAATAGTATTATTGGTCTTAGGAACTTAATTGCTCATGGTGAATCGGTCACAGTAACGTATTCATCATTAGATAAGTATTGGAAAAATACAATTAAAGTATTAGAATTTATCGAAAAACAAAGTTATAAAATTAAATAAAATTAGTATATATAAAAATACACAGATTTGGTTTATTATAACGAGCATGAATCCCCCATCCCGCAATAACTATCCCCGTACTAAACAAGGTCTTCAAACAGCATAATACTAATCTAATTACGTACCTCAGATTATCGCAACTGGGCTTGTATGGCTCTTGAGTGGTAACTTGTGGTTATCCCCGGTTGATAATATCAAATGCATTTCCGATTTCAAAGTTGAATATTTAACATATCGTTTTGTACTTTTATAAACGTTCCATCATTCTAATATGTATAAAAATTGACAAATCTGATTAGAATCAGACTAGAATCTTATTGAAGTATGATATAAGGATATGATTATTTCTTCTCAATGAAAGTAAAAAAGCACTAACAAGCAATACTATTGCACCGTATTTAAGATTTTCGGATTTCCAGAATTGTCACTGGAAGCTGGAACATATCTATTGGTTACTGGAATCACTGGAACATGATCATCGTGACAGCAAGAACTCTGTCCATGATTGCTACATGCCCGACAATACAAAGGTGTGGTTGAGATACAGTTCTACCTTGTTCATGGAATTCATGTATTTGCTATCATGACGAATACATTCCACACCAAAGCTGTAGATTTCATCACCTTCCATTGATACCTGGAATTGATACTTGCATTACCATGGATGTCTGGCATTGATACCTGCATCAACTTTGATACATTGCCAGCAAGTACAATTTTCGTTATGTACCACACACCAGAATTCCATTTCTTCATTGATCGTTTCTTGCCTTGCATGGACAGTTCCCACACACCATGAAACGCCAGTAGGACTTGACTGGTTGTGAGATCTCATCTTTCAGTTATGAATGTGCCAATAGCAAAAAATACTCATTAAATCGCATTCTAATCATTAGCTGTGCGGATAAGCAGATTTTCCATGTTTGGTGGCGAAGGGTATTGATTCTGCCACACCCAATACACAATTGAAAATACCAAATCACAACCTCAATGTCCATGATACAACATAAACGAATACAGACGAAGGTGTGAGTGGAATACAGTTCTATCAATGTACAAGGAATTCAGTACTGCAATTGCAATAGCATTGACTGCTCTGACATAAACTTCGGAACTTGCACTCTTTTACTATTCCCTACCACACCACTGGAATATCATTACAACATTCGTTCCAGCATCATTGAACCTGTACTGGAACATTATCACCGAAAGCACTGGAACAAGCATTATGCCTTTGACTCTTCGATTTCTTCCCTTCTTCCTATGTAAAGAGCCAAAAATACTAAAACCGTCAATACTATAAATAATAAAAATATCACTATTGCATAATATATCGAAATCTTTTCAAGGATAAATGGCGAAATTGTAATTCCAGAAAAGCAAGATGATATGAAACCCATAGAAAGATAAATCGCAATCTGGGAATGCCATCTATTAGAAACCATTTTATTGGAAACAAGGAAATAATAAAGTATTGAACTTACTAAGAAAAGACCGAATAATACATTCATCTGGTCATTTCCATTTTTAAGTTGAATGCCGCCGACTATTCCACCAATAATTAATAAAATTTCAATGAATTTTAACTTTCGTTCCCTTAACTCATCATCGTTAACATCGAACATTTGCAATCCAAACATGTTAATCACATTATTAAAAAATGTATGAATATTTAATTGTTTCCTATATATTGTAACTATTGACAGCAATAATGCAAATACTGACAGCAATAATGCAAATACTGACAGCCAGAATGCCTTATCAGCCAGATTTTTACTTTCTTTTGCTAAATTTAAACTTTCATTTGTCATGTTATACATTACTAATTCGGCTGGCTTGTAATTTATTTCGCTCACAGTAAAATAATAATCCGAACCCTGTCCAATACATCTTGTTTGGTCTCCTATGATTTGTAAATCTCTTTCGTGAATAAGTACCCCATTAATATATTTGGGAGGCATGTAAAAATCTAAAATAAAACACTCTCCAGATTGTTCCATTTGAATGCCATAATTAATTATACTACCATTTTTGTCAGTAACACCACTTGCACCTTCAATAATGGTTCCGTCGTAGTGAAACATTCTAAAATGAACGCCTGCCATAGGTTTTTCTTCTAAATCTACCAATGTTATATTTATGTTATGAAGTGCGGCGCTCGCATTAAAAGTGAGTGCAAGTATAAAAATCAAAAATAATATTACCTTTTTCATTTTACACATTCCTTTGGTTTAAAGTCAACGACCCCGGACCAGAGTTCCGCAGGCATCACAATGAGTGCATATCTGTTTGTTTTTAATCGTTATTTTGACTGAATTCTCTATTAATGGTAGCCAATACATCTCCAAATGTTTCTCTTATATTTCCTTTTGAAAATCTGATCTGATTTATTCCAAGTATGTTTGAAAATTCTGTTACATCATTTTCTAATAATACAATTGCTTTTCTGAAACCCAACCGTCCTTGAAATAATCCTAATTCATGAATTACATTCTCCCGAGCATGCATTTCACCATAAGCATCCCTATCTTCTCCTGTAAGAACCAGAATTGCATAAGAACTGTCCTTCAGCATAGATTCTAAAACATCCTTTACACTTAAACCAGCTCGTGGGCCAACCTCATAAGCCACAATTTCAAAACTATGTTGTTCATGAAGATGATCTTTTAAATCTCGCCATTGATTATTATTCCCATGGCCGATAAATATCTTTATAGGCTCAGAAGAAATGATTATTTTACTAATATCTAAATTCGCCTCAAAGACTTGAAAAATTGATTCTATATCCACCCGATTGGAAAATTTTACCCTTAAATCAGTTGTATTATTTTTACTACCTTTAATGATTAAACTATTTTCATGTCCAGTATGAGCAAAAAAAAAGGATTCAGCCTTTGAATAATCCGCTAAAAACTCAACAAATGAATCATAAGTCAACTCTTCATCTTCGAATTCTAAGACAAAGAGACCAGTTATATCTTCCTTTACATTAGCTTTTATTTTAAACAAATCGTATGCTGTTCCAATCAATTTCCCAGAAAATTTTGTATTAGAATAAATTTTTCTTTTCTCCATATTAAATTACCTTCTTCTAATTTTTTAAGTTTATCTATGAATTGATCATATATTTTAATAACTATCCCGTACTAAAGCACAAGGTCTTCCCATACTTAAATAAAACGGTTTGTGGCTTTGAATCCTGTTTTATTGGTTATTTATCAGAGAGCTTGTAAAACATGAAATTATTTTCGCTATGTACCACCCCACGACATCCATTTCTTCATGGATCATTTCTTGCCTTGCATGGCAGTTCCCACATCCTCGAAACGGCACCAGAATAAGGCTAGTTAGGCGATCTCTTCTTTCAGTTATGAATGTTCCATTACCAAAATGCATCCATTGAATCGCATTTATATCGTTTGATGTACGGGTAAGGATATTTGTGAGGTTTGGTGGCGTAGAGTATTGATTATTCCACACTCACCAACTCAATGTTTTAGGTTCTTCAAGGTGTGGTGAAGATATGCTTACATCGGAGTCTGTGATTCTAATTCAGTGAATTGGTGTCTGTACTATGTATCTATACCTGCCCCGCACCTATCCTTCAATGTCCAATCTTTTCTGACCTGTGCTATACAGGGTTTTGCTCAAGCATATATCTCCGTACAAGAGGTATGAGATCATGTCCAAAGAGATGCACCCTTAAACCACATTAAATGGGAGTTCTTAAAAGTATCTAAAATACCCATGTTTTTGTGTTTCCTGTTTTTCCAATGTTGTCCTGGTAGTGTACTCTGATCTGGATGGTAATCCATATTGGCATTATGGCAAAATATTTAATCTACATCCACCTACCATGAAACTAATTATCATAGAAAAACGTTGAGTTATTCTTTGATATTCTGAAGAAATCAGTTGACCATTTAGTTGAAAAATATAGGGAGAAGTATTACGATATGAAGAATGTTGAAATGACGCAAGATGGAGATATTTTAACAATTAAAGTTGATTTATCTAAAGAATTCGGGCCATCATCTTCTGGCAAAACTATTATTATTGCCTCGACTGAAGGTAATCAGTCAATCCTCGATAAGGAAGATATTAAAATTGGATTGAATATTTATCGGAAGAAATAGACTGAAAAAGAAAATTGATTTAAAAAATGGGATAATTCAGATTTGGATAACCTCATTCGCCTATTCAGAGTGTTTAGTTATTCCTGATAATTCGCCAGTTGTGGCTTTACCTGCATTTTAGTTCATTGTGTATGTTTCCACTTTTGAGACCTGTTCACTCAATTCAGTAGTAGTAAATGCAGATTATCGAATATACTCATTGATGTCCTTTCTATGATTAAGGGAATATTCTAATGATCATCGTACATACTTGCAGGGTATCAATGTCATATTTTCGCTATGTGCATTCCCATGACATCCATTTCTTCATTGATTATTTCTTGTCTTGCATGACAGTTGCCACATCCTCGAAAAGCCAATCAGGACTTGATTGGTGGGGTGATCCCATCTTACAGGCATGAAAGTGCCAATAGCAAAAAATCCTGACAAATCGCATTCTAATCATTAGCTGTGCGGGTGAGCAGATTTTCCATGTTTGGTGGCGAAGGGTAATGAATCTGCCACACCTACCACCTCAATGTTTTGAAACCGTTACGTTTTCTTATATGGAAAATGCTTTATTGTTTGGATTAATTTAATTAACAAAATAATTTACTAGGTGCAAAAATGACCAACCAAAAAAAGTCTAATGGTGCAAACCTTGGGTTCGAAGAAAAGCTGTGGCAAGCGGCTGACAAACTTCGCAATAACATGGATGCCGCTGAATACAAGCATGTCGTCCTGGGACTGATATTTCTCAAGTACATCTCTGACGCCTTCGAGGATCAACATCAACACCTAATTTCGAGATCTTCCCATGGAGCCGACCCTGAAGACCCTGATGAATATAGAGCTGTGAATGTATTCTGGGTGCCACCTGAAGCGAGATGGGATTATCTTGAACGTAATGCCAAACAGCCCACCATAGGCAAGCTTGTGGACGATGCCCTACACTCTATTGAACGAGATAACCAATCTTTGAAAGGTGTGCTACCCAAGAATTATGCCAGGGAAGGGCTTGATAAACATAGGTTGGGAGAGTTGATTGACCTCGTCGGTACTATCGCTCTTGGAGATAAAGAGAGTAAATCCAAAGATGTCCTGGGTAGGGTTTATGAATACTTCCTTGGTCAGTTCGCAGATGCGGAAGGGAAGAAGGGGGGTCAGTTCTACACACCAAGGTCTATTGTAAAAGTACTGGTAGAGATGATTGAACCGTACAAAGGCCGTGTATTAGACACATGCTGTGGTTCTGGTGGCATGTTTGTCCAGAGTGAGAAGTTTGTGGAAGCACACGAAGGTAGGATTGGGGATATCTCAATATACGGTCAGGAATCGAACCAAACCACCTGGCGGCTTTGTAAGATGAACCTTGCTATCCGTGGGATTGATGCTAATGTAGCGTGGGGAGATAGTTTCCATAACGATGCACACAAGAGCTTAAAAGCACATTATATCCTTGCCAATCCACCCTTTAATGACAGTGACTGGAAAGGCGAACTGCTACGGGATGATGTGCGGTGGCAGTTTGGGGTGCCACCTACAGGGAACGCTAACTTTGCATGGGTACAGCAGTTCATTTATCATTTAGCACCTAATGGTATTGCTGGATTTGTGCTGGCAAACGGTTCCATGTCGTCCAATACTTCAGGAGAGGGCGACATCAGGAGGAATATTGTTGAAGCTGATATTGTAGACTGCATGGTTGCTCTGCCAGGTCAGTTGTTCTATAATACACAAATCCCAGCATGTCTATGGTTTGTGTCACGGGATAAGAAGAACCACAAATTCAGGAACCGTGAAGGTGAAATACTGTTCATCGATGCCCGAAAGATGGGTGTGATGGTGGATAGAAGCCACAAGGAACTGACCGATGAAGAGGTGCAGAAGATTGCTGATACATACCATGCTTGGCGTGGTGAAGGTGGGGAATACGAAGATGTACCTGGATTCTGCAAGGCTGTAATGCTGGATGAAGTAAGAAAGCATGGACATATCCTAACACCTGGGCGGTATGTGGGAGCCGAGGAAGTTGAAGATGACGGGGAGCCATTTGAGGAGAAGATGCCGAGGTTGACTACTGAATTGGCTGGGCAGTTTGCGAGGTCAGGGGAACTGGAAAAAGAGATAAGAGAGAATCTTACGGAGCTTGGGTATGAACTCTGAAAAAAGTATATATCTTATGTTATCTCAGCCAGTGAGGCAGTTTTTCGAATTGAAAATTTCTGTCTCATGCCTGCTTAACCTTAAAATTGTAGCGTTCGCTAATTCAGGTTGTGGTCATATCTTGACCCAGCAAGTCACCTCACATATTACTTACCCCGCAAGTCTGGAATATGCTGGAAGAAATGAAAGGAAAAAGAAATGGTAGGAGAGTCGGCCAGGTGTGAATATTGGGAAGTGATGAAATGTCAACACCAATAAAAAATATGAAAGACCAAGAATATACTTATGTATATTCTAAACAAGTAAACGATAGTAAAATCGTAGGAAGCAAGAAAACTAGGAAATTCGAAAAAGACAAGATGTCTAATGTAATTAACTCCCTTTTACCTTTAGGCAAAACTATGTTTTTAAACGATTTGTACTTAAATCAAAATTGCCACGATTGGATAAATGCCATCTTTTCACTCTATCCAAATATAAATGAACGTGATGTCAAAGAATTATTGAATGACTTTACAGATTCTATGAATACACGTATGAGGGAGGATGAAAAATATGTGGTCTGTATCCTAACATCAAATTTCTTAATTCTTTGTCACAGTCGTTTTGGAGAAGAAACCATAACACCAAAATATGAAGTGATGGAAAGGATGCTCGATAAAGATAATGTTTTAAGATTTGTTTACTTTGAAAAAGAAATTGATGATATTAAACTAATATTTTTTGAAGATTCACCTTCAGTATTTTTTGCTAATTGGCTCGGCATACCAGAAAAAGAAGCCTTTGGATATCTTGGTGGGAAAAACAAATTTTATGGGGAAATAAACGGCTCTACTTTTGTATTCGAGTTTACAGATGATGATTTTGATGAAAAATTCATCCAAAATAAAACATTTAGCATCAATGAAAATCAATTAATCTTACCACATCCAATCCAAAATATTCCTTTAGTACAAATAAGGGTAGGAAGGCGACCTTATGATGACATAGAAGATTTCATACAAGATTTTTTTGCTAAAAGGTATGATTTAACATTTTATCAAAATGAATATATAAGAATAATTTATTCAGTGGATTTTGATTTATGGTCCAAGAAAATTATTGACGAAAAGTTTGTGGTTAGAGACTCGAATAGGAAAGTATTAGTCAAAAAAAGGAACACACATTTTTTTATAATATTTTCGAACAAGGAAATAGATATTAGGCCCAGTTTTTTATCAGAGATTAAATCAAAGTTATTAAATAATGAACCATTAAAAATCTTTCACGCTGGTGGAAAAGTATCGACCACACCCTTATGTATAAAAAATCTTGAAATTTATAATAAATTAGACCAAAAAATATCAAAACCTATTTTGGATTACTACTCAAATTTGAAGATAAAAGACGAATTTGAGGAAATATTTCTATATATCCTTCTTGAAATTTTAAGTCGAGAAAATTCATCTAAAAGCATTCATTATTTCCTGAAACAATTAGCAAATAGCATTATTCCAAATACTGATTTTTCAAAAAAGTTTGCTAACAGTGAAGATGCTGTTCTCGAATTAAAATCAAGAGATTATGTTTCTGGCAGAGATAAACAAGTTGTAGAAAGAATCTCGAATGATATAAAAACAAAAATCAAAAAATCTCAACATAAAATATATATTTTTGGTGCTAACGAAGATACAAAAGATTTTGAATTATTACCATTCTCAAGATTTGGTGACGACAGGGTAAAAAGCATAGAGAATTCGTTGAAAATAAGTACGCAGGTGTCTGATTTACACCTTCTAAAAATACCTGCAAATGAAGGAAAAGAATGTCTTTTAATTCTTTATCTAAGGGCGTGAAAATGCAAAATAACATAAGAAAAATTCCTGAAAAATGGGATATTGTGAAAGTCAAAGATGTTGCTAAAATAAATGAATTATCAGTAAGTAATAATTATCAACATGATAAGATTGAATATATAGATATAAAATCGGTAGAAAAAAGACAAATTTTAAATGTACAACATTTATTGCTTTCTGAAGCTCCAAGCAGAGCAAGAAGAATTGTTAGAGTCAACGACATTCTGATTTCTACTGTTCGTCCAAATTTAAAACATTTTACATTTTTAAAAAATGCAAAAGCAAATACTATAGCATTTACAGGTTTTGCTGTAATAACGCCTTATAAAGTAAATCCACAATATCTATACTATTATTTAACAACCGACCAATTTACAAATTTCCTTTCACAAATTGCTGACACTCATACATCTACCTATCCAGCACTCAATCCAGATGTCATAGAAAATGCGGATTTATTTTTACCTCCTGATGAAGAACAAAACAAAATTGGTAATACTCTGGGCGCTCTTGACGAAAAAATTGAACTCAACCGCCAGATGAACACCACTCTTGAAGCCATCGGCCAGGCTAAATTCAAACACTGGTTCATGGACTTCGAGTTCCCCAACGAAGAGGGAAAGCCCTACAAATCCAGTGGTGGCGAGATGAAGGAGACTGAACTTGGGGAAGTGCCTGTGGGTTGGAAATTGGTAAATTTAGAAGATATTGCAGATGTAATAGATTGTCTCCATTCCAAAAAACCAAAGAAAAAAGATAAAGGAGAACTACTACTCCAAGTATATAATGTGGGGCAAAATGGACTTCTTGATTTATCAGATCCTTTTTATATTTCTGAAGAAGATTACAAATTATGGACTCGACGGATGATGTTGAATAAAGGTGATTTAGTCATTACAAAGACTGGTCGTGTTGGTGCTATTGCAAGAATTCCTCGGGGTGTTTTCTCTGCATTAGGGAGAAACATGGTTGGAATTCGAGTTAAACAAGAATTCTCAAATTCACATTTTTTAAGAGATTGCATGTTATCAGATTGGATGCGATCAGAAATACAACGTCGGACAAATGATGGAACAATACTCCAAAGTTTGCATGTAAAATCCATAAATGTCTTGAGAATTTGCCTTCCTTCTCCAAATTTACTTAAAAGTTATGAAGAAATCACTAAACCTATTCATGAGAAAATTGAAGAAAATGCCATTGAATCTCATACACTTGCTTCAATCCGAGATGCACTCCTTCCAAAACTGATGTCCGGTGAGATTCGAGTAAATCACAATTAAGGAAAAATGCCACCTACAATAACAGAATCGGAAATTGAAGAAGTTGCTCTGGAAATACTATCCGAGTTAGACTATGATATACTTAATGGCCCTGATATCGCACCTGATGGGGTATATCCTGAAAGGCAAAGTTACCTCGATGTCGTCCTGGTAGATAGATTAACAGATGCTATTCACAGATGCAATCCATTCATACCAAGAGATGCAAGAGAAGAAGCACTGAAAAAGGTACTGCGAACAGAAAGTCCCAATCTTATCGTCAATAACCACACCTTTCATAAGATGCTTGTGGACGGTATTGATGTTGAATATCGGAAAGAAGACGGTTCCATCGCAGGTGATAAGGTATGGCTCTTTGATTTCCAAGAACCTGAAAATAATGAATTCTTGGCAGTGAATCAGTTCACAGTCATCGAGAATAATAATAACAGACGACCTGATATCATTCTTTTTATTAATGGACTACCACTTGTTGTAATTGAATTAAAAAACCCTTCAGATGAAAATGCAACCATAACAACTGCATACAATCAATTTCAAACATATAAACAGCAGATACAGTCCCTATTTCACTATAATGAAATCCTGGTAGTAAGCGATGGCACAGAGGCACGAGCAGGAACAATAACATCAGGAAGAGAATGGTTCCTACCATGGAAGACCCTGGACGGAACACAAACCGCACCAGCATCCATGCCACAGCTTGAAGTGCTACTGAAAGGTATGTTCGATAAACGGATACTGCTTGACCTGATTCGCCACTTCATAGTATATGAAAAGGAACATGAGAATGTTCTTAAAAAGCTGGCCGCCTATCATCAATACCATGCTGTTAATAAAGCCATAGAAACCACCATTACAGCATCAAGTCCTATGGGTGATAGACGGTGCGGTGTGGTTTGGCACACCCAGGGATCAGGTAAGAGTCTGTCTATGGCATTCTATACTGGTAAACTTGTACTTAACATGGACAATCCCACTATTGTTGTTCTAACTGACAGAAATGACCTGGATGACCAACTATTCGATACATTCAGCAGTTGCCAGGAACTATTACGGCAACAACCAGTTCAGGCAGATGCAAGAGATAGTCTACAGGAACTATTACAAGTATCCTCTGGGGGTGTGGTGTTTACCACCATACAGAAATTCTTGCCGGAAATGGGTGAAGATTTTCCAATACTTACTGAAAGAAGAAATATCATAGTCATAGCAGATGAAGCACATAGAACACAGTACGGTTTAGGTGCCAAGATCATTACAAAGGGGGATCAGGCACGTATTGCATATGGCTTTGCCAAACACATGAGAGATGCTTTACCTAATGCCTCATTTATCGGTTTTACCGGGACACCAATAGAACTGGGGGATAGAAGCACACCCGCTATATTTGGAAATTATATCGACATCTATGACATAGAACAAGCTGTAGCTGATGGTGCTACTGTACGGATTTTCTATGAGAGCAGACTTGCGAAACTTGAATTGAGTCCAGATGAGCGACCAAAGATCGATCCTGAATTCGAAGATGTCACAGAGAATGAAGAAGTCGAGAAGAAAGAGAAACTGAAAAGTAAGTGGGCACGGTTGGAAGCAGTAGTTGGAAGTGAAAAACGCATAGAGGTTATTGCAAAGGATATTGTCGATCACTTTGAGAAACGTATTGAAAGACTTGAAGGCAAAGGTATGATCGTCTGCATGAGCCGCCGTATTTGTGTGGAACTACATAAAGAGATCATAAAACTAAAACCTGAATGGTACCATCAGGATGATGACAAAGGATTTATCAAAGTTATCATGACAGGATCAGCCAGTGATGACACGACATGGCAGGAACATATCAGAAATAAACCAAGACGAAGAGCCCTTTCAGACCGCATGAAAGACCCTGATGATGATATGAAACTTGCTATTGTAAGGGACATGTGGCTTACTGGATTTGATGCACCAAGCTTGCATACAATGTACATCGACAAACCTATGCGCAGTCATGGACTGATGCAGGCAATAGCACGGGTGAACCGTGTGTTCAAAGATAAACCTGGTGGGCTTATTGTTGATTACCTGGGAATTGCTACTGACCTGAAGAATGCCATGTCAGATTATAGTAAGAGTGGTGGGCGTGGCGATCCGACAAATCTCAAAGAAGAAGCAGTTGCAATCATGCTGGAAAAACATGAGATCATCTGTGAATTGTTGCATGGGTTCGATTATCAGAGGTTCTTTACTGCAACATCAAGAGAAAAGATGTCCATGATCCCTGCAACCATGGATTATATACTTCAACAGGAAGATGGTGCACAGCGATACATACAGTTAGTTGCCGAGCTCTCAAAGGCATTCGCACTTTCAGTACCACATGAAGAAACTGATCGAATACGTGATGAAGTGGGGTTCTTCCAGGCAGTGAAAGCGGCTCTTGTTAAGACATCGGAACCATCAGGTAAACCAAAGGAAGAACTGGATTCTGCAATCAGGCAGATCATTTCAAAGGCTATTGTATCCGATGAAGTAATTGATATATTTGATGCGGTGGGACTGAAAAAACCAGACATTTCAATTCTATCCGATGAATTTCTGGCAGAAGTCAAAGGGATGGAACATAAGAATCTTGCATTTGAAGTGCTCAAGAAACTTCTGAATGATGAAATTAGAACAAGGTCTAAACGAAATCTGATTCAAGGTAGATCCTTTGCGGAAATGCTGGAAAATTCAATTAAGAATTATAAGAACAAGAGCATAGAGACTGCCCAGGTCATCGAAGAACTGATTGAACTGGCAAGGAAGATGCGTGAAGCCAAGCAAAGGGGTGAGGAACTAAATCTAACCGAAGCAGAACTTGCTTTCTATGATGCTCTGGAAGTAAATGATAGTGCTGTCCAAGTGCTTGGTGATGAAATACTACGAGAGATTGCACGTGAACTTACAGAAACAATCCGCAAGAATGTATCCATCGACTGGACACTAAAAGAGAGTGTACAAGCTAAAATGAGAGTGGTGGTCAAACGGATATTAAAGAAATATGGATATCCACCTGATAAGCAGAAGAAGGCAACAGAAACCGTATTAGAACAGGCATCTTTGATATGCAAGGATTTGACTGATGAGTCATGAATAAGAAACGGATTATACTCATTGCCTCACTTGGAGTATTGTCAATAATAATTGAATATATTCCTTTTTGGGTATGAGAGTTTTAGGTTGATTGCATAAAGAAATGTATTAATAATAGTAAAAAACATATATACATTGGTGTGGATGGAAAAAGAGCCAAATTTTTTATTGGAATATACTATTGATTCTCTATTAAAAACTTTTAATCCAGATCGAAAACCCATAATGAAACAATCTCATTTCTACAAGTTAATGAACTTGCTTGATACGAGGTTAAAAGATCAAGGAATTGATATTAAATTACCTGGATATTGGTATAGGTATGGTTTCTATAGTGAATATCGTTTTTTTGATACTGTTCTTTCAAGAAAATTTAGTACAGATTACATTTTAAATGGTGATATAGTCCCGCCAATTCGTACCAGAAAAAAATTTGAAATTCCAACAGAAATTTTACAAACTATTTCATCGACAATTTACTATCTATGGAACCAATATGGATTCAAATCCAATTATGGAGCTGAAGCAAAAAAAGAATCTTATAGGATAAATTCACCTTATACATTTAATACAACATTTCAAGATTATATTGATATTATCGATAGCAAAGAAGTCAATCTTTTTGTTTATGAAAAAATACTTGATAAATTACTCTTAGAATTCCCTGATGACGAAATTTCTGAACTTTCTGATACTTATTTTGATTGGGACGATACCACAAGGTTAATTCTTGATCATGAAATAAATGAAACACAGATACAATTAATTGAAATTCTAATGAATTTATTCTGGAAAATATATTCAAAAGGTGTAAGATGGAGGCATAACCAGAATATTCCTATTGATGACATTCAAAAATGGGAACAAAATTATTTGTACTCAATTCCTATTGCAAATAAACAAATAGAAGAAATTCGAAGAAGTGCCCTTTTAGAATATTATCAACCTTCAGGTAAAGATGGAGAACTTGTTAAAGAGTTAATGAAAAAAGCATACGAAATGTCAATGGGAGTATAGATAGTGTCTTTTTTTCTCGATAACAATGTTTTAATTGGTTATATTTTTGAGACTGATAACTGGAATGCAAAATCATTAGATGTAATGTGTTGTGATTCGAAAAAAATTTCGAGCGATACAGTTTACCGTGAGTGTTCTGAAATCTATGATAAAAAAATCCACAAAATCAAGAATGAATTTCAAAAAGTTATAACACAATTAAATAAATCTAATTCTTTAGATATGAAAAAACTATATCTAATTATAGATAAATTTAATGTAAAAAAGATCATAATAAAATTTTTGGTAAGTAGTCATCAGACTAATAACGAATTAATAAAAGGATTGCGAAGATTGCTTAGAGATATGGAATATCGATGTCTAAAAAATTTTCAAAGATTTGAAAAATTAGTCGAAATTCATACTCGGAATGAAGGATATAAAGAAATATATCAAATATTCGAAAATGATGGATTAGTCAAAACAGATCCAATTGATGTTGAAATAATTATTGATGCTCACCACGTTGGTTTGCAAGAGAGAGACTTGTCTTTTATTTCGGGAGATTATGAACATATTGTATCAAGAAAAGATTTGATAGAAAGTAATACTTCTTTGAAAGAGATTATTGGCTTAGGTCAGTTTGAATTATAAAAAGGCTGATTGAATTGTCGGTAAAATAACAAAAAATCCCATATTTATAGTCACAATGAAAAACAAAAACGCTTTTACTATATTCTCAATCCTGCTCATCATAACTGTATCAGCAGGTTGTATCGAATCTACTCATAGTTCATTTAACTTTCTACCAGCAGATACAACTTCATATCCTTCACCCACACCCACTTCATCAGACAATCTCGATCTTAGTGGCAATCAATCCAGCAACGAAACACTGCGGATCGGTGCATTCAATATCCAAGTATTCGGAGTGACCAAAGCATCAAAGCCCGAAGTAATGGATATCCTTGCTGACATCATCCGCACCTATGACATTATTGCGATCCAGGAAATCAGGGATGCTTCACAGACCGCACTTCCTGCTCTTATCGATCTCGTGAATGAAGATGGCTCACGATATGATTATGTTGTCAGTGAACGGCTTGGCCGAACTATCAGCAAGGAACAGTATGCATATATATACAACACAGACGCCGTAGAACTCACTTCTACACCCCAGACGTACCCTGAACCACCAAATACTGATCCGTTCCACAGAGAGCCCTACATCGCATCCTTCAGGGCATTAGGTGGTAACTTCGATGCCACCCTTATTGTCATCCACACCGACCCAGATGAAGCTACAGAGGAGATTAATGAATTAGGTGCGGTGGTTGAATATGCACAGAGCAGTTATCCCGAAGAGCAGGACTTCATAGTGATGGGAGACCTGAATGCAGACGGGTCATATTTCGATGAGGATAGTGCTTCTACGATGAGCGGAAGTGCGTATTATTGGGTTATAGATGATAGTGTGGACACTACTACAAAATCTACAGATTATACATATGATAGGATTATTATCACGGATTCAGCAACATTTGATTTATCAGGGGATGCAGGAGTGTTCAGGTATGATTTAGAGTATGGATTGACATTGGATGAAACGGTTGCGGTATCTGATCATTATCCAGTCTATGCTGATATTTGGTGTGGGAGGGATATAGATTAAGTCAACAACTCTCAGATTTTGCCATCTTTCTTTTATTCTAATGTAAAAAATTCCAGATATTTTGGAGGATAATTAATTTCCTTTATTGATTCCCATACTTCCATATTGCGTTTTTTCCAATCGTTTGATGGGTCTCTACTAATCATTATTCCGATATAATCTCTTTTGAATTCGGTTTCACACTTAGGACATTTAAATGCAATACTAATTTTAATATTTGTAAAATTATATTCATTACAAACACCACATCTATACTCTTTTTCATCTGCCTTCATATTTCATTCTCCACTTTATCCAAAACAAATTATAAAGTGATTGTAAGATGCACCCAGAAATACCTCGATTAGAGGTCGGAGTATCTATCTGGGTGCATCATGCGCCCTGATTAGTCGGTGAGACCAATTTGCTATCGTGTGTTAAGTGATGCACAGGGCACATTGATAGAAAATCTGTATGGAAATATATGTTTTTCTATTTGTTAGACTATGAACTTAATCAAATCTTTACTCAACCGAGTCTCCAATCCCAACGTAGATACTACATCTTCCTTTGATTTGCCTTCTTTTTTGAGTTCTTCAATCCTGCTAAATATCTGTGGCTTGATCTCATAGTACTCATTAATGTCCTTTCTATGACCCCACACATCGCCTTCAAGAAGTTTAATCCCTTGCATCTCCAGGAACATCAAGGTAGATTTTGATATTGTCGTCATATATGAAGTTGGTACATGGAGGGCTTTTACCTTTGGACATGTTTGAACCAGTGTAAAAATATCCTTATTCGACGGCCTGAATGCAAAATGAACTATCTCTTCTTTTTCAAGTGTCTCTATTTCGTCTTTTGAACTTACAATTCTTATTTTCATTTTTATGCCCCAGATATTTTTTAATAGATTAACGGTGAGCTCTAAAAGGGAGTTGTCTATTTAAATTTTTCCACATTCTATAAAAAAAGTTGTGGGGAAGTAAGAATTTGAAACGAAGGTGGTATTATATTAATGGGGATTCGAAACCCTGCACTCTCTACGATAATAGATCTTGATTACATCACGAGTTCAGGTGTGGGTTCGAATGCCGAAGTGCCCCAGGTCAAGTACATAGCGAAATTACGGATTCGGTAACATCTGATTTGTAATGTTGATATTTAGTGCAGAAGAGATGTGAATTGAGTCACCTGTATACCCGTACAATGTCCAAGGACTGTTTGTAGTAATTTGCCATAGGAAGTTTTATATTTATAGACTGTGTTATTAATAGTGGCTTATGCCACACATGTAACCCCAAAACCTTTTGAAACCCACTTAAAGGTTTTCCCTTCAGGGATTTTTACCCATATAAATTATAGAAGGAAAAACCAATGAGTAATAAAATAATAGGACATTGTACATTCCATGATAGTGTAATTGATGATTTCAACTACAAGGTTCATGAAGATGATTCATCATGCGAAGACTGCCAGCACCTTTTTACAGACTTTAAGAATCCCATAAGCGTCAGAGATTATGCTATAATTGAACAGATAAGTAAATCGACGGTCAGAAATGGCAAAATTATGGAGGTAAACAATGACAAATGTTGGATGGTGTGAATATCATTTACATCCTGATATGATTATTGACCTCGAGACTTTCAAGTGGAAAGGATGTTGGGCATGTAGGCACTTCCATCCTGAGGACGATATCCCGTTTAAGGATGTCACCGAAACCTGTAATATACTAAATGTTTCCCGTAGTACGGTGATTCGCTGGGTTAATAAAGGGAAATTAGATGGTCGTTTGTTTGAAAGAGGTCGGCATTTGAATAGCATTTCACCACCTCATAAAATATACTTTATTTATAATGACAGTATTGATAATCTAAAAAACCAGTTGAGCGAAAAATCGAACAATAAAAACCATTCGAACAAAAAAAATCCAAATAAAGAATCTGGAAAATCATCTTATAAAAAATAATTGGAATTAAACAATTCTAATTATTTTTCTTTTTTTTAGTGATATCTGATGTTAAAAAGCACATCAATGCATGTTTTAGGTGTGGATTCGAATTCCGAAGTGCCCCAGGTGACTCACTAACGGCACTCAATATCTCCTCCCTCTGGGTCTCCTTCGATTATTTCTTTGATTTCTTCGGCAATTTGATAACAATATTTCATTGCACAATCTGGCACGTCCTTAAAGTATTTGTACACTTGATCGATAATATTATGCGCCAGGTCGCCAATTTCTATTGCATAGTATACCGAATATCCTCCGCTATTCAGTCTATTGAGGACATTGAACAGCGACATTTCTGACAATATCTCCAGTTCCATACCTGAATGATGTTTTTTAAGTTTTTCCTTAACTTTTGCATGCGCTAATGACACTATATATTCGTTGAGTTCGAAGGAATGTACAAATTCATCTTTTCTTCTTGGGTTCATATTCAGCCTTCCAATTAATACCTGTAGTAAGAAGTGGATTTGACTTGTAAGCTGTCCAAGAGCATGGTGAAAGTATGTCACAATGCTCCGGAAGAAAAATAATAATGCAAGGGCAGGGATTCGAACATCGAACTCTCTACGAGAATAGATCTTGCTGGTTTTAATTAGAATTGCATTTATTCGTACATTTTTGATTCTAATGGTATCTAATGAAAAACAAGTTGAAAATCAAAACAGATTTCATTCTGCATCCATGGTCTTGTCATATTGTTGTGGGTCACAAGGATTGAGAAAATGGGCGTAAATGCATAAAAAAGGTATATTCACCTGACTGGCTGGGTAATACCCTTAAATCGAATTTAAATCAATCCTCGAAGGATGTTTTTGACCGTATATACTTTTTAGAGACATTTTAAGGTTTAAAACCGATTTTCTATTAATACATGGATTGGATATGACATAGGTAGATCTTTGTGCTCTGGTTTAGTTGGTGAAACAATATTTTTTATTTCAATCCCAAGAAGGTCTGATTTAAACGCTTTATGAAACAATATTTTTTATTTCAATAAACGCTTTTTGAAGCAATATTATTATTTCAATCCCAAGAAGGTCTGATTTAAACTTTGACATCTGCCTCCATTTATAGGTAGATGACTTCAGATTACTATATGTGCTATTAATATATAAATAGTTCGGTTTTCGGAAAAAACCTGGTTTTATGTGGTAGGTACTCATTATCTGGTATTGTTAGTGACGATTTAAGTTCTTGGTCGCATTCACCCATATCATCAGCGACATTAAATACCATATTAAAGAACATCTGACCCTTTATGCCCTTGAATCCCCAATGTGCATTTAATTTATTCAGACTATCTACCTTTGACTTAAAGTCAGTCAAATCAATATTGCCATTAAGGAACCTGACAACAGTGGTTTCAATTCATTCTCAATAGTTTCTATTCGTTTTTCATTCAATTCAACACTGCTTTGGAGAGGTGTTTTATCATCCTGACCAGGAGGTGCGGTTAAATATTCATTCATTACTTCTATAGCACGATTGCATTGTTGTTCATTAAGTAGTCCCATCAAATTCTTCCTTCGTGAAAATAAGCATAGTGTTGTACCCTTTTTGACAATTCAAATTGAATCCCAAAAATTTGAAGGTTCCGTAAATCGGTCACAATTATTTTTAAATCTACAAGCTTTGCATTTATTTGGATTTCCACTTGAATTAAATTGTTCTTTCCCTGATACGAGTCCATGAATATGACTGATCACTTCAATAATCTCATTTTCTGCATTTTCATCAAATGGAGCCTGCCAATAAATATTATCAGTACCTCTTTCACGTAAGGCGGCTATGATTGGTCTGGGGTCTTGCCGTTCAAGCATCATATTTTTGAAGGCTAAACAATATCCATAGACTTGATGAATATTAGAGCGAAACTTCTTCGTACCAGGCTTATCATCAATTACTATGAACTCTTCTGGTGTAAGATGTATTTCATCAATTTTTCCATGAATACCATATTGGATATTTTGCACATAAAATTCTCTTGATATTACAATCCCTTCATATGATTCTTTGATAATTTCTTCAAAGGTGGCTGGTTCAGCATATTCTAAAAATTCACTTTCAAGCCGATCATGTTCTTTCCTTCCTTCAACCATAGCTTTAGTTGGTGCGACTTCAATCCCACTTATATTTTCCAGAAAAATTTGATACTCACAAAAATCCTGTTTATGTAACCAACTTATTGGGAAGATGTTTCTATCATCAACAATTCTGACTTCTGAAATTTGAGGGTGTGGTATTGATTTTTTAAATTTGGCCATTTTCACACTCTTCGTTTCAATCAATGACAAATTTCACTGGATTAATTTCTTGAATTTTGTTATATTGGAAGTATCTTCAAATCTATGAATCATCCTATGGCAATTAGCACAAAGAACCACTACATCATTTTTTGGAGATAAATCTGTATTTTCATCCAATTCAGCAAAAGGAATAAGGTGATGGGCTTCGATGTAATCTTCTCCAATTTCCCTATATTTTTCTTCATAATTGAATCCACATGCCATGCAAGTGTATCTATGAAATTTTTTTGCTTCCCTTATTAATTTCGGGTTCCTTTCGAATGATTTATGAAAACGCAATTTTTCCTTTTCTTTATAAGTCAAACCAGACTCTTCTTGATCTTCGATAGAACCATTTGTAACATGCCCATTATCTATCTGTGGTGGTGTGGGTAAGCTACCGACAGCTTTGGCATAGATGATATCCCAATCATTTTTTGTTATTTCAACAACTGTCCTATTACGAGAAATTTTTTTAACAAGTTCATCTTCAAAAGGCCTTATATTGTATGGTGGGTCAAAAATTTTTATCCATTCAACTGCTTTAGTATGTGGATATTCAATTTTCTTATTAAATTCATATTCACCAATAACTTCTGCCAATGCATTAATATGATAAACTTTATCATAAACAATTACCTTGTGGCTTGGTTTGATATCAAAAAAGTCTTTGATTATGTCCGCCCAACTAGAAATTTGTCTTTCTGTATGCTTATGTAGGTACTCCTCTCTTAGGACATTTTTTATTAACTCTTTATTTGGTTTACTTGCCATGTCTCCAAATTTAGTTTTTTTCCAGTTCGTATCGTGGCTCCATCCAAGGCATATTAAATTATTTTTTCGGCATGCATCCCACAACTTAGCGTGCTCCCCTGGTGAAATTTTCCAATATCTTATAGTATTTTCCTCTGGCATTTACAAAACACATCCTTTTTATTTTATTTTGTTCATACCCGAATTTCGGAGTTTATATACTATATATGTAAAAAACGTCATAATTTGTATTTTTCCTTCATCTAATTCTGCTTTTTATTAATCTCAATAAGATTGACTCTTCCAATTCAATTATCAT
>Ga0114930_10001137_pt1 | contig 26156 bp, 24 predicted proteins | sample AnhtaG_FD_87300 | JGI IMG/M metagenome (GOLD analysis project Ga0114930, IMG submission 87300) | Deep subsurface microbial communities from Anholt, Denmark to uncover new lineages of life (NeLLi) - Anholt_01485 metaG | ecosystem: Environmental > Aquatic > Marine > Oceanic > Sediment | place... | reverse complement strand
ATTTAATGTCGGAATACTCTTTTGCCACAAAATACTAATGCACATCCTAATTCGTCAGCACGATTAATAATTAACTCATCCCTTATACTCCCGCCAGGTTGTATTATTGCTTTTGCTCCTACATTAACAGCGGCTTCTAAGGCATCAGGAAATGGGATGAAAGAGTCAGTTCCCATTACAGAATTCTTTAATTCTTCTTCATGGCCAAATTCAAGTGCCTTTTGAGCGGCTAATTTAACTACATGTACCCTACTTTGTTGTCCAGCCCCTATCCCAATTGTATAAAATCCACCCTCATGTTCTTGGGCAAAACAGGCAGAATTTGATTTAGCCCATTTTGAAACTTTATAAGCAAAAATTAATGCCTTCTTTTCGACTTCATTTACTTTCCTTTTACTTACTACATTCCATTCTTTAATTACAGGTTTACTATCATATTCTTGAATTAATACACCACCTAAAGTGGAGCGAATCTCTAAGTTTTCGTAGATTTCGTTTTTTTTTTCAAGGAAATCACCTAATTCTAATATTCTCATATTTTGCTTCTGTTTCAAAATTTCAAGGGCTTCAGGATCAAATGAAGGTGCTAGTATAACGTCTACAAAGATTTTTTCCTTGTTTATGATGAAATCTGCAACATCAGGAGTTAATTCTTTGTTTACACCCCAGATTCCTCCAAATGCAGACATTGGGTCACAATTAAATGCCATTTGGACAGATTTTAATTGATTTTTCTTGTCAGTTGCTATGCCATTAGGAGACGTATGTTTTAGAATTGCTGTAACATAGCGTTCTTTATCAAAATCTAGTAACATTTGTACACACGAATCAATATCCAGAAAATTATTAAATGAAATCTGTTTACCTCCTAACTGTTTAAAACGATGAAGCCCGTATTTTGCTGAAAGATCTCTATAGTAGGCTGCTGATTGATCCCAATTTTCTCCATATCGACAGTCTTGTATTTTTTCATAAACTTTAATTATATGTTTACCAAAAAGTGTATCCGGGTTAAAGTAAGCCTGTAAATAATTGGCAATTGCTGCATTATAATCGGCCATAATAGTAAAAACTTCCTGAGCCAAAGTAGCTCTAGTTTTGTCAGAGATTTGTCCATCATTTTCTTTTAATTCATTAATAATTTGGTTATAATATCTTGCATGTGGGATAACGACCACATCTGGAAAGTTTTTAGCAGCAGCTCTAATCATAGTAGGCCCACCTATATCGATCATCTCTAGAACTTCTTCCAAAGTAATATCAGGTTTAGATATAGCCTCTTTAAACTGATATAGGTTGCATATAACCATATCAATTGGAAGGATGTTATATTTTTTGGCATCTTCAATATCTTTCTCCAAAGCTCTACGATAAAGAATACCACCTTCAATCTTAGGGTGTAGGGTCTTTACTCTCCCATCAAACATTTCAGGCGACTCAGTATACTCAGAGATTTTGATAATTTTAATGCCATTATTCTCTAATAATTTTCCTGTTCCTCCAGTTGACAGAATTTCAACTCCAAATTCATTTACTAACACTTTAACAAAACTTAAAACATTATTCTTATCAAATACACTTACTAATGCTCTTTCGATTTTTTTCATAATTAACCATTTTATTCGTTCTTAAGTGGTTAGTAACAATAATCTTAACAAACTAAAGTTTGTTGTGGTTAAAAATTATTTAATAGATATTTGATAAATTGGAATTTTCTAAAAGATAGAGAAAACAAAAAAGTCTAATATTTTCCAATTAGATCATGAGGGGCAGTCTCGCGTTGACCTACAACAGAGACGATCCCAAGTGTTACTTTCTTCATATCATTAATAGATCCAGCACCTGCATAAATCATTCCATTTGCTAAACCTTCTTTTAAAGTTGCTAATACTCCTAAAACATCTCCTACATAAGGGACATAATTAGATACACCCTCTGTTAGCATTTTTGACCCCTCAACGTATCTATCCGAGATATATCCTGAAGTCCTTGCGTCTTTTGATCCCATACCTCTATAAACTTTTACTTTTCTCCCCGCAATGGTGTCTATAAAACCGGGAGATTCGTCAGTACCTGCAAATAAATGCCCAGACATTATTAAATCCGCACCCGCTGCAAATGCTTTTGGTAAATCACCTGGATTTTTAAACCCTCCATCTGCAATTAATGATAGTTTTGGATTATAATCTTGTATAGCATCAGCTACTTGAGCTGTTGCAAAAAGAGTTGGAGCACCTACTCCAGTTTGTAGCGAAGTTGTACAAATTGACCCCGAACCCATTCCTACTTTTAATCCAATAAATCTCTCTTCAACAAAATCAACTTTAGTCATTAAATATTCTGCTGCTTGATAAGTACCTATATTACCTAGCACAAAATCAGATTCTAAAAATTTCATTAATTTTTCTGTACCCTCAATATCATCTTTCTTGTAGAAATCAGCTACATCAATAAAGAAAAGATCAACATAATTATCTATCTCTTTCAATATCTCCTGGGCTTGGGAAGATTCTGGAAATTTAGGAGATAAAGCCATCCCACATAGCAAGTGTCCCTCTTCATCTTTAGAAGCTAAAGGAAATACTGGGGCCAAATCCTTTTTTGTAATTAATCCCTTTAAAAATCCTTTATCATCAATAATTGGCAGTTTTTCCTTACGTGACTCATATAAAATTTGTAAAGCTTCTTCACGTGATGCGCCTGGTTTAATAGAAATCACATCTTTCGTCATGTAGTCTTTGATAGCTCCATTTTTTATATCTTGTTCAAGGAAAGGAATGTCTCTTTTGGTAAATATCCCACAAACTTTCTTTTCATTATTAGTTACTACAATACCGCTTATATTATAGTTTTCCATCATAAATTTTGCTTTTGCGACCTTTGCATTAGGACTAATTGTAGCGACATCGTCTATAACAAAAGATCTTGCTCTTTTGACGATCCGGCACATCTCGAGCTGCCTCTCATAAGAGCAATTACGGTGTAAAACACCAAGACCCCCATGTAAAGCCATGCTAATTGCCATATTTTCCTCCGTAACAGTATCCATCGCAGATGATATTATAGGAAGATTAAGATTATACTTTCCTAATTTGGAAGATAAATCAACTTGGCTTGGAGAAAAATCTGTAAAACCAGGTAGTATTAAAACATCATCAAATGTCGCTATAAGATCATTTGAGTGGACTTTATTTCTGTAATATCCTGACATCTAAAAATCACCGATTTCGAGAGATTTTACAATTTAATTGAAGAATTCTCGAATTAAAAAGTAAAAAATTTTGAATTTTAATAATAAAGAAAATTTAGTTTATAAAATTTTGTGTGTTTTGATATTAACTAAAAAAATAGGAAAAGGAAAAAAAAGGATTATATAGGTATATCTTTTTTATTGAAAATAAGGAGGCTTGCTACTATTAATCCAGTATTTATATAGCCTAAAATAATAATATCTCGAAGATAAAGGGGAAAGTCCGAGTGAACCAGGTATTCGGAAGGATTAAAATAGTAGAATACTGAAATATATTTTACCCCTTGAACTGATTCATCCATGTAAATATAAAATTCACCAAGAAAGAACATTAGAAATAAAACTACAACACCTAATGCCATTGATTTTCTTGTAGTAAGAAAAATTGTTGAAAATAGTATTGCAAACATTGCTAGTGCCCCTAAGAAAAGGACGACGCTTAAATAAGTCAACCATAATCTATCGAAATATAATCCCTCTTCATGAAATGTTGAAGAAAATGCCATACCTCCCATCGTTATAAAAAAGAAAATTCCCATTGTAGCTACTATGAAAATGTAAAGGAATGAAATTTTACTCCCTAAGAAGTTGTATCGAGTGATAGGCTTAGAAAGTGAAAGATCAATGGTTTTTTCCTCAACTTCTTGAGATAAAAGACCACTTGCTATGTACACAATATAAATACCTGCGTATAACCATATAAAGGATAACATTTCTAAACCCCAATATCCATAGGGATTAGAAAAAATTTCGATATCTCCAAAAAACTCAAACATTCCTTCCGGTAAAGCGTCAAGAAAGTCTTGTATTGCTTCGAGATCCATATCTCCAACCAAAATTATGACAAAGTAACTTAGTAATCCGATAATTCCCCCCAAAATTAATATTATGTATTTCTTTGTCAGTAAATATTCTTTTAAACTCATCATAAATTGTCTCATCTAGGATTCCACCTCCTTTATTTTCATAGGTTTGTTTTCTTGAGATGAGGTTACCTGATAGTATTTTAAAAATAGATCCTCCAATGCTGGACTTGTAATATCAGTGTCAACAATTTCAGCTTCAGAAAGTAAATTAAGAATTTTAGAGAGTTCCTCTCGAGATACTAAAAATGATGCATGGGTATCATTTAAAATGACTTTTTCTACTTTTTCACCTGGTAGCTTGTTTGAAAACTCCTGTAAGCCTTTTGCAGATGCGAATTCAACTTTAATCTCTTTCAATGCCATACGCTTTAATTGTTTGATCGTTGCTACTTCAACTATTGTTCCCTCACGAATGATCCCAACACGATGAGCAACTTTCTCTACTTCACCTAACAAATGGGAGCTCAGTAAAACTGTAGAACCAATTTGTTCTTGTTGTTTATGGAGAATATTATAGAATTCAGCTGTGATAAGAGGGTCTAAACCTGAAGTTGGTTCATCAAGAATAAGTAGATCTACTTCAGGGGCAAGAGCAAGTACTATTCCAATTTTCTGTTTATTACCTTTACTAAGCTCCTTAACTTTCCTATCAAGTTCTAAACCAAAAATCTCTGCTAATTCTTCTACACGACGATCTGGAATGTGATTTTGATATAATCCAAGGAGATACTCTATATTACGTCGAGCAGATTTTTCTTGGAATAATCCTAGCTCCCCAGGTAGATAAGCAACACGTTGGCGTATTGCTACTGAGTCGAGATGAATATCAAGATTAAAAATTTTCGCTTCCCCAGATGTTTTTCGGATAAGATCTAAGAATACTCGAATAGTTGTAGTCTTCCCAGCACCATTAGGCCCAAGTAATCCAAAGATTTCTCCTTTAAAAATCTCTAAGTTTAAATTCTCAATTCCTCTACTTTTTCCATAATACTTTGTTAGTTCTTTTGTTTGAATTATTAATTCTTTGGACAATTTTTTTAACACCACTTATTTAAATATTTTATTTCTATATCTATTATTTTTTTTTTAAGTTTCAGAGTCTGTGAAACCATAATTGATAAATGAACCTACCTATTTAAATGTTTTTCACAAAGTTCAAAAAATCTGAAATATTACAAAAAGAAGAGATTTGTCTGTGAATGATGGTAAGGACTTTTAAGAGAAGTTTTTATAGTTTGCACTATTTGTTTCACGAAATTTGAATTTTACAAAAATTATTTATACAACTTCTTCTTATAATTGCTTAAGGGATGACCGAAAATAAGACTACTGAAGATGGTTTAGGAGGACGAAAACATCTTTTTAGCGATAAATTAAGGAAATATGAAGACAAGATAGTCAATTTTATCGTAGATATTGGAACACGTAAAAGAGTTAACCCAAAGATGCTCCAAATTTCTTCATATTTATTTATCCATGAAAGTTTGACTCAGAAAGAATTACAAGAGTTAACAGGATTTTCAATGGGTACAATATCAACGTATTTATCGGTGATGATAGGGATGGGTAGGTTTCAGAAAGAACGCATTCCTAAAACTCATACTTTTCGATATTCATATTCTGGAAACCTTGAGGAAATGACAACAAGAGGAATAGATGTCATGATCAGCACCCTTACTTCTATAGGCGTTTATTTAAATGGTAAAAAGAAAGAATTAAAGAAATTAATGGAGCAAAATAAAAAAGGAGCTGAACTTCTTTCTCAAAGAATTGAGGAACTTCTAGATATATTTGAATTCTATAAACAAATATTCCCTATGATGTCTTAATAAAGAGAGATTGTATACTCATGAGTGAAATTAAGTTTGATCCAGAGGTTTATCTAATTGAAGATGAGATGATAAACCAATTAGCAGCATCACCAATGTTTTTTGGTCGGGATCCCGTGTTTATTAGACTTTTAGGTTTATTCATGACCAGAAAAGATCTTACACAAAAAACATTGCAAAGAATAACTGGGTTATCAGCAGGTAAAATTTCTGAAGAAGTAAACCAGCTTTTAGAAATGGATCTGATAGAGAAAGCTGATGTGTCGAAAAAAGGAAAAATTATATATTCTGCGAATTCTGCTGGTTTGGTGTTGCTTAAATTTAGCAAAAGTATTATTAATATAATGGTTAACTGGGAACAAGATTTAGAAAAAATGAAATTAGAATTAGAAAGTAATAAAACCTTATTAGAAAATGAAAAAGGGTATAACCGAATTGTAGAATTGAATGATTTTTTCTTAGATGCTGTTAAAAAATATAAAAATTCTTTTGATGTAATGGATGATAAAGTCAAATCTTCAAATTAAACCAATTTAATTACATCCGCGTTAAGTTCTTTCTTGGCATTTTTCGGATTCTTGGATCATTCATATATGAATCCAATGTTGTAATAAACATTTCTCGGTCTATTTTAATATTTGCTGATTCAATTGAACAATAATTACTAACATGGTCATTGAATACTTGAGAAGTAACGTTTTCCCCAAGATTTGCAATGATATCTCGTTCCTCTTTTAAATTTTCGATAGGGCTTAATAAAGTAAATTCTCCAGATTTTAAATCCTCCCAAAGAGGTATACTAGGGGAAATATTTAAGGTTCGGAATCTGAAAATCGTTGGGTTTATTTCAGTTAATACCCTCGCAGTTTCAACTACATGTTCTTCTGTATATTTATGTCCTCCTAATCCAAGTATAACATAAAGTGATAATTTAATTCCAGCATTTAACAGTCTTTTTCCAGCCTTTATAAAAGACTCTGCGTTAGTACCTTTTTTCATTAATCTTAAAACAGTATTTGAACCACTCTCTAATCCCATATAAACTATATCTAATCCCGCTTCAGCTAATTTTTTCAATTCTTCATCTGTCTTTCTTAATATATCTAATGCCTTTGCATAACAACTTACACGTTGAACATTTTTGAGTTTTACTCTTACATATTTTACAATTTCGACTAGATAGTCTGTTGGAGCTGAAGTAGGATTTCCTCCCGCTAGAAATACAGGAAATCCATGATAATTGTGTTTAGCTGCTTGATCAATATCTTTCTTGACGTCTTCTAAAGGTCGTATCGCATACTTTTGAATTGTTCCATACATTCCTTTATATGTTCCACAAAATCTGCATTTGTTCCATGAACATCCACCTGTAACAGCAATTAACAGAGAATATGCTTCTACTGGGGGTCTTATAATAATCTGTTCTGGAGGGTATTTTTCTGTCATAATAGTTTAGTTTGTATTTTTAAAATTTATTAATTATTTTATGATTAATTTTATTAAAATCAGATAAATTTTTAGATATTATTATTATAATTTCCAAATATCTGATTCATAGATTATAGGTTATTATTGTGAATGATTTATTTAAATGGAATTTCAAATATCCCTCTCAAAGAATGCCTATCTTAGCAAATAACGTAGTTTCAACATCTCAACCACTAGCTTCTCAAGCAGGACTTCAAATGCTTTTAAAAGGCGGAAATGCTGTTGATGCTGCAGTTGCTGCTGCGATTTGTTTAACCGTTGTTGAACCAACGATGAATGGTATTGGAAGTGACGCTTTTGCAATATTATGGGATGGTAAAAAAATAGTGGGATTAAATGCATCAGGTAGATCTCCTGCAGCATGGACACCAGAACATTTTTCTGGTCGTAAGATAATGCCATTAATGGGTTGGGATTCTGTGACTGTTCCAGGAGCTGTATCTGCTTGGATTGAACTTTCAAAAAGGTATGGCCAATTATCATTTAGAGAATTATTTGACCCGGCAATTAAGTACGCTGAAAATGGATTTTTGGTTTCACCGATAACAGCAATAACTTGGCAATCTCAATTTGATTCCTATGAAAAACTTATCCCAAATTTCAAAGATACATTTCCTGAGTTTCATAATTCTTTTTTTCGTAATGGTAAAGCTCCAAAACCGGGATCTATATTCAAATTTCCTGCTCAAGCAAGAACTCTAAAATTAATCGCAGAAACTGAAGGAGAAACATTTTATTGTGGGGATCTAGCTAAAAAAATCGTAGCACATGCAGAAAGAACAGGCGGAAGTTTAAGACTAGAGGACTTGGAAAATCATAATGCAACTTGGGAACAATCTCTCAAAATCAATTTTAATAATGTCACTTTACATGAAATTCCTCCAAATGGTCAAGGTTTGGCAGCATTAATTATGCTTGGAATTCTTAACCAGTTCGAATTGAGTTCATATGAACCAGATTCCCCTGAATCACTTCACTTACAAATTGAAGCTATGAAATTAGCCTTTGCTGATGCCTATCGTTATATTTCAGATCCACTTACTTTAGAATTTAATCCATTGACTTTCTTAAAATCAGAATATTTAGAAGAAAGAGCAAGTTTGATTGATTTAAAGGAAGCTAGACAATTCAAAGAGGGGATACCAAAAAAAGGAGACACGGTATATTTAACAACAGCAGATTCTGAGGGTATGATGGTATCTTATATCCAATCTAATTATGCAGGTTTCGGCTCGTGTATTGTTGTTCCTAATACGGGAATTAGCCTACAAAATCGAGGAAATGGATTTTCTTTAGTGGAAGGGCATCCAAATCAAGTAGGACCAAATAAACGTCCATTTCATACAATTATTCCAGCATTTGTAACGACGAAAAATGGGAAACCTTTAATGAGCTTTGGAGTTATGGGAGGAGCTATGCAGTCACAGGGACATGTACAATTGATGATTCGCATATTTGAGCATAGACAGAATCCTCAGGAAGCATTAGATGCACCAAGATGGAAGGTTTCCCAAGACTTGATAGTTTTTCTCGAATCTGGATTTAACCAAGAGGTTTTTAATGGTTTATCTCAATTAGGGCATGAAGTTTCTAAAAAAGAATATACCAACTTTGGCGGTGGACAAATAATATACAAGCTTGAAGACGGTTATTTAGGCGCATCAGATTGGCGTAAGGACGGTTATGCTGTAGGATTTTGATATAAAAAGAGATAAGTAAAAAATTTGTATTGATATCTTTTCAAAAAGTATATTTCATTATTTTTTCCATTTTTGTAATACCACTAAAATTAAAGGGTTATTAATCCTTTAAACAAAATATTTAAATTTTTAATAATTATTTCAGATGTAATAATTTGAATTTCAAATTTAACCAATAGTAAAATTAAATCCAATTCTTCATTTACTTAAGAGCATTTGAGCTAATGAGTTACGATGGAAAAGAGGTTATATATAGCTTTAAGATAGTAATATGTGGCGCTAGTTCAGTAGGAAAGACGTGTCTTTTTAATCGTTACTGCTTCAATTCATTTGATTTCGACACTTCTCCAACAATAGGAATAAACTTTCATTCAGTTCATTTAAGGATAAATTTTAAAGAAAATCCCGATGAAATAAAAGAGAATTATATTGTTAATTCAATTTTCGATTTTGGTGGTCAAGAGCGTTTCATACCATTGCTTCCTAGATTCATTGAAGGTGCTAATGGAGCGTTACTAGTTTTTGATTTAGTAAATACCTTCACATTTAATCAGTTAGATTTTTGGTATGAACAACTAATTAAATATGCTGTCAGTTCAGATATCCCTATTATTTTAGTAGGAAGTAAGAGCGATTTATTAGAGAAAACACCTATATCAGAAATTGTCGATGATAAATTAATTCATAAGTATATAAGAGAAAAACAATTAGACGGGTTTTATAGGACATCTTCTTTAGAGAATTATAATGTTTTAGAGGTTTTTAAAGAACTTAATAACATAATGTTAAGGAGACTACATATACCTTATGTGGTTGTCTAAAAGAAAGATATATCATAGTTAAAACTCTCTTTCATAAATGAAATCAGAGAACTCGTTAAAAAAAATCTTTTGCTCCTTGTTGAGATCAGGGTATATGTCCTTTAAATTATTCTTTGCTTGTTCTACTAAGTTTTTCGATAGGTGTTCAGCTATTATTAAAGCATTTGTTTCAGTGAAAATATTTTTCACTTCTCTTATATCATTTTTAGTTAAAATGTCTTTATGATAGATTTCATTCAATGTCTTTGATTGGTTTTCATCAGTATTTTGAACTGCTAAAATATACACAATTTTTGAACGATTTTTCGCCTTGATATCATCTTCTAGATCAATAATATCATCTCTTATGGCATGAGCTTGACCAATACTCAGCAATGCATCGCTAAGAGGTTTGATTTGATAATGGATATTACCTTTAGCTAAAATAGCACCTATTTCTGCAGATTTTTCGAATAATTTAGCTCTCTGACACTCGGCAATATTTAAATATTGTTCCAAAGTCATAGTTATGTTGTTATAATTCATATATTCTTCGATTAGTTGTCCCTTCATTAAGAAATCCATAGCTTTTGTATATTCATTGATGGCTAATAATTTTGGATGTTCTGGGAATTTTGCAGATTTTAAAATGTCTAAACCAAGTAAATATCCTTGAGTGCCTCCTAAAATGCTCATATCTCTGCCATATAATCTAACTATCTCATCTTTATTATGGATATTAAGATCTTTATAAATTTGATTTAATTCATTCTTTAATTGAGTGTGAAAAGTCGGTTTACCTCTTCTTACTGCATCGTCATCCAAAAGATCATCATGAATTAGATGTCCACTATGTAATAATTCAACCGCTATAGATACTTCTCGTATTTGTTCTAATTGATCTTCTAAATACATTGGATTCACTATACCAGAAAAAGCAGCGCATAATAAAATAGGATGAATTCTTTTTGCTTTATCGTTTAAAATAAATTCTTCAAGTTGTGCAATAAAATCCTTGAGGAGGATATCTTTTTCTGTTTTCCGTAACTGAGCAAAATACTTCTCCAATTCTTTATTAACATGAGCTTTTTCTGTTTTAAAGAATTCTTCTATCATTTTAAAATCGTAAAAATTTCGTTAGTATTAATATAAAACATATAATAATTTAATTTAATTATATCTAATTCCTAATAATTTTATACTAAAGGAGAATTTTAAAGGATGAAAATAGCAATTATAAGTGATTCACACGATCATAAAGATAACATCCTCCGAGCGGTCTCAATAATAAATGAAAGAAAAGTTAATGCAATTATTCATTGCGGAGATTATGTTTCACCTTTTGTTAAAAGATGGTTTGATAAGCTCGATGATGCTATAAAGAAAAATTTTTTCGGGGTTTTTGGGAACAATGATGGAGAAAGATTGTTTTTAACGCAAAATTTGGGGCAAATATGTCAATTTGCTCAAAATGGTAATGAGTTGATTTTAGAATTAGGAGGAAAGAGAATTTTTGCCTCCCATATGCCAAGAAATGAAACTATAGAAGCATTAGCTCATTCAGGTAAATTTGATATTATATTATCAGGACATACGCATTTTTTAATAAATAAAAATGAAAATGGAGTTTTAGTGGTTAATCCAGGCGAGGTATGTGGTTATTTAACAGGAAAATCGACATTTGCTATTATAGATACGGATAAGATGGAAGCAGAAATAATTGAATTATAGAATTTTAATTAATTTTTTCTCTACATTATATAATTAAGATTTATTTAATGAATTATTATATGTCAACATTATCACCTAAGGAAATTTACGAGGATTTTAAAAAAAAAAAATTGGACAAAAGTAAAGCATCAGAATTATTGATATCAGTAATTGAAAATCCTCTCGAATTGGACAACAGAACCAGGATGTTAAGTGTAAAATTCTTAGGTCTAATCGGTTCTAAAGAAGAGAGTGTATATTTTTTTCTTGAGAATCTATTAATATCAGATTTAAATGAGTTAGTACGGGGAAACGCCGCGAGTATTATTATTAGAAACTTCTCTGATCAAGCATTAGAACCAATTAAATGGGCTTTAAACCATGAAGAATCAGAGCTTTGTATAATTCTAATAATCAAGACATTAGAAAAAACTAATAACTTAAAATTAAAATCGTTATTGAAGACTATCGAATATATCGACTTTGAAGGGAAAATTTTCTTCCCTTTTGGGCCTTATCCCATTATTAATTTAAGCAGTAGCAATATAGATAATATATTAAAAGTTAAAGGTTTGGGTAAGTTAATAAATTTAAATAAATTGTATTTAAATTTTAATAGGATTACGGAAATAGAAGGTTTGCATAACCTAATTAATTTAAAATCTTTACACCTTCAAGGGAATAAAATTAGAGAAATTAAAGGGTTGGAACACTTAAAGAAATTGGAATATTTATACCTCAATAATAATGAAGTCCTTAAGATCCAAGGGATCAAGAACCATTCTAATTTGAAATCATTAATGATTTATGATAATCAGATCGCAGAAATACAAAAGTTAGAACATCTATCAAACTTAGAAATATTAAATCTACGGAACAATAGAATAGATGAAATTAAAGGGTTGAAGTGTCTCAATAATTTAAAAAGATTAGACCTTAGTAATAATAGAATAACTGAAATTAAGGGTCTAGATAATCTTACTAATCTAGAATTTTTAGATCTAAGTTATAATCAAATATCTGAAATTAAAGGATTAGATAACTTAAAAAATTTAAAATTTTTAGATCTTAGAAATAATAAGATAACAGCGATAAGACAATTGAACATATTAAAACAATTACAGCACCTATATCTTGGATTCAATAGAATCTCAATAATAGAAAATACTGAGAATAAAAGTATCCTTGACACTTTAAGTATTGAAGGAAAGAATATTTCAAATACACCCTTCGATTTTTTTTATAATTATAAATCACGCAAAAACTCAGTTAATAAAAAATTATTAGAAATAAGCGACATTAAATTTATGCCGGAATTATTCAAATCTCAATCTTTACTTAAGGAATTAAAACTGATTAGTAATCCAATAAATTATTTTATGTGTTCTTCATGGATTATGATATGGAAAAATAATGAATTTGAAATTTTTCGATTTAGTAAATCCGGAAAGATAACATGGGTTCAGAGGAGGAGGAAACAGTATTTACCTGAATAAATTTATTTGAATTCTATTTGTTTTTTATTTTCGGAAACTTTTAATTATGAATTCCTAATTTTTAATTATTATGTCATTACCTTTAGAAGGGAAAGTTATATTAGATCTTTCGAGGATGTTGCCAGGTCCCTACTGTTCCATGATACTTGGTGATCTTGGAGCTGATGTCATCCGCGTAGAAGATCCTAATTATCCTTATAGTAACCCTCCACCTTTTTTCCAAAAAGGCAAGTATAGGGAAAGTGCCTTTCATTCCATTTTAATGAGGAATAAGAAATCTATTACACTTAACCTGAAAAAAGCTGAAGCAAGAGAGATTTTTTATGAATTGGTAAAGCAAGCAGATGTGGTTCTCGATACATTTCGACCAAAAGTAATGAATAAATTAAAAATTGATTATGATACTTTAGCTTCAATTAATCCATCGATTATATGTTGTTCCCTAACAGGATATGGTCAATATGGACCCTATGAACAAATTGCAGGTCATGACCTTAATTATATAGGAATATGTGGCATTTTAGATTTAAATAAGGAGAGAAAAATATTTGGATCGGAAGATCAAATAATACCTCCTATAAATCCTGGTGTTCAAGCTGCTGACATTGGTGGGGCATTGGTTACAGCTATAGGAATATTAGGGGCAATCATTGAAAGAGAAAATAATCCCAAAAAAAAAGGACAATACATAGATATATCAATGACAGATTCAGTCTTCTCGTTTATCCCGTTAGTTTCAGCTTACCATTTCGCTAAAGATCTAAGCGAGGGAATAAACACTTTACAAGGAGATTTTCCATTTTACGCGGTTTATAAAACTAAAGATGACAAATTTTTATCAGTTGGAATTATAGAAGTAAAGTTCTGGAGAGAATTTTGTAAAGGATTAGGGCGGGATGATTTAATATCAAAACAATTTGAACAGGGAATAAAAAGAGAAGGAGTATTTGACGAAATTCAAAAAGAGTTCTTAAAGAAAACACAAAGAGAATGGATGGATATATTTATAAATCTCGATGCTTGTGTTATGCCCGTTAAATCTTTTAGAGAAGCTTGCGAAGATCCTCAAATAAAAGCACGTAATATGGTGGTAGAGATGGATCATCCTAAACTTGGGAAAATTCAAAATGTAGCTTCACCAATTAAATATTCCCGAACACCACTTAAAATAAGAAGTTTTGCACCTAAAATAGGTCAAAACACGAAGGAAGTTTTAAGAAGTCTGGGATATTCGGATGATAAAATTCGAGACCTTAAAAAAAAAGGGATAATGTAAGTTTTAATTAAAGTATTTAGAATTCCACAAGTATTATTAATGTCGTAATCAAAAGAGAAATGATTGTAAATACAATTAACATAATAAACATTGGCCAATCTTTTAACTGACCATAAAAGCCAGCTGCATTTATTGTAGAATAAATCATCATTCCAATAGATATATAAAAAATCACTATCCCCCAAGATTGGTTTGCAAATAATCCAAATCCTCCAATTATAAGCATGATAGATGTTAGAAATTCAGCAATTAAATGAAAAGATATTTGAGTTGGCTTAGTGGTAAGGTCTGGGACTTCTCTCTTTCCTAATAGAAAAATCCACATACATAACATTGCAATTCCTATTATAATGGTGTAAATTGATGCTATTATTTCTATAACTATTATTTTCACCTTCAAAAATTTAATACCATGAAATTTATTAGTTATGATATTTAATTAAATTTTTTCAAATAAAGTCTCATAAATACCACTTTAGATTTTTTCTTTAGAAAAGGTAAAAATCAATTTGATCGCATATGTCATTTGTTTTATCTAATTTTATATGTATTGTTTTGAGAAAAATCCTAGCTTCTTAAAACTAAAAAAAAATTAAAATACATAATAATAAAAGGTAATTGATATTTTAGAAAAAAAAGCAATGTCTATTGATTTAAAGTTATATGATGCTATTAAAGATTCAGGAATAAATCTAATTCTTTCATTACCATGCATCATGCTTAAGGGTTTATTGCAACTTATCGAAGAAAAAAACGAAATTCAACATATTTCGATTACAAGAGAAGAAGAAGGTGTAGGAATAGCTGCTGGTGCATATTTAGGTGGTAAAACTCCCGCAATTTTAATGCAAAATTCTGGTTTAGGCAATTCAGTCAATGCTATAAAGTCTCTTTTACAATTATTTAAAATTCCTGTTATTTTTATAATGAGTCACAGAGGTGCTGAAGGAGAAAAAATTTTGGCTCAAATTCCTATGGGACGGCTCACACCCGATTTACTAGATTTATTAAAAATAGAAAAATTTATTATAGACTCAAAAGAAAAAATTAAGATTATAAAGAATACTGTTGAACAAAGTAAATCATCAGAAATTTCAGCAGGGATTCTTTTAAAAAAGTCTTTATGGGGAGTTAGATGAAGAGATTTGATGCTATAAAGAGAATTGTTGAATCACTAAGTAATGAACTTATAATATGTAACATTGGTGCTCCTTCAAGAGAATTATATAATATCAAAGACAGAGCCGAGAATTTCTACATGTTAGGATCCATGGGGCTAGCCTCATCTATAGCGTTTGGGCTTGCTCTCTCGAGACCTAAAAAAAAGGTTTGGTGTATTGATGGAGATGGGTCGTTACTAATGAATCTAGGTAGTTTAAGCACCATAGCAAATAACCAACCAAAAAATCTAACTTTAATTGTTATTGATAATGGTTCCTATGGATCAACAGGTAATCAAAAAACTTATACAAGTAAAAAAACCAAATTAGAAACTATAGCTAAAGGTGCGGGATTTGAATCGATTACAGTTATTAACAATGAAGAAGAAATTATTCCAATATTGAAAGGATTAGAAATGGGGTGCCATTTTATAAAGATTAATACACTGCCTGGAAATGCTCAAGTAGAAAATATACCATTAAAACCAGAAGAAATTAAAAATAGATTTATTGATTCTATTTCAAGATAATTATTAAATTAAAATTGTTTCTTATTAGAATCTAATATTAATTCTAATTATACATAATTTTAATTAAGTACAGACTTATTATTTTTTTAAAATAATATTATAATTATATAAGCTAAAATATAGATAATCTAAAATGTCGGAAGAATCTAGAAATCCAACTGATAACGAGGAGTTAAAAAAGGATAATGTAAAAAATGAATCTGAAGATCAAAAACATTTAGTGGAAAAGCAAGAAGCTCAAATTGGAAAACCTATTTTGATTAGAGCAGAAGCATATAAGACAATTATTTTGTACGCAAGTAGATATTCCAACAGATCAATTCCTCCTGAGCATTGGAAGGAGATTTATGGGATTTTAATAGGACATTCTGATGATGATCTTGTATATATTGAACGAGCAGAAGCATTAACATTTGGACATGCCACGGATGTTCAATTAGATGAAAGACATTATGCATTTATAGCAGACATTCAAGAAAAATTAGATGAAGAAAAGAAGGGGTATTATATGATAGGATGGTTCCATTCTCATCCGGGATTAGGACTTTTCTTTTCTTATATTGATCTTATCAATCAATTAGGATTCCAAGCGAAAAATGATGATTTCTGTGGTTTAGTATTTGACCATACACTTTTAGGAAAAAAGAAGCATGAAAAAGTAGAGGGTACTGATTATACAATAACTAAATATGAAACTGGGTTTGAAATTTACCGACTATCAGATGTGAATATGGACACCAATGATGCAGAGTATGATAATAATTATCATAGAGTCGAATATATTATAGATGGATTAAACAAATATTTCTTTGCTAATGTCCTATCAGAATTGTCCGCATTAGTTTCTGAAGGAAAACCTTTACAATCAGCCTATGGAGAGGAATACAGAAAAGAAGACACTAGTTTAGTCAATTCTACAGTGAAATCTCAAATAACTGAAAGAGCCTCCCCTTTTGACTCTAACATTGGTGATAACTCAAATGAAAGTTTTTTAACAGAAATTCCAATGGAGGAAGATATTACATTTAATGTAGATGATTTTTCTCATAAAGTTGAGAAAAGAAATAAAGAAATAAAATTAAAAGAAAATGCTGAACAATTGATTTATGAGGGGAATCAGGCATTCAATAATAAAGACGCATTTACCGGAATAGAAAAATTTAGACAAGGAATTAATAATTACAAAGAAATAAAAATTTTTGATAAAGTAATGGATTTATTAAGAACTGTATCGCAAAAGTGTATTGCTAATGATCATTTAATTTTTGCCGGAGAATTTGCTGAAGATCTTTTCAAACTCTCAAAAAAACACAAAAACCTTTTCTATAGAGGAGTAGCAAATTATATTTTAGGATATATACTTCTAAAGAAAGGTGAAAATGATGTTTTAGAGGAGGGTTTAAATAATATTCAAGATGCCGCAGTAGATTTTGAAAATGAAGGTGATTATGCAGGGGCAGGAATGTGTTTTAATAAGATTGGCAACATTTATCAATCAAGGTTAAATATATTAGAAAATGCTTGTCTATTTTATAGAGCTGCAATTGAAAATTATAATAAGGCAATTCTAAAAATGCATCCTTTAAGAACATCATTTTGGAATAAACCAGAACTACTTATACAAAAAATTATAGAACTACGAGATATTGCTGAAGAAATATTACCTAATCTTGATAATATTGAAATAAAAAATAAGATCATCAACGATCTCAGAAATTTACGATATAATTTTTAATTTAAATAATTAAACCTAATTGAAATTCATAAAAATTATATTTTAGGTTTCATTATTTTATTTACTTCTTTTGGTGATTAATAATCCCTAGACGGAAACAGAAAGTTAATTATTCAAGAAAAATCGTTTGTAAACATCTTGAACCTAAAGGTGATATTGGCAATAGCCTACAATCTTTAGTTTATTGTCCTTCAAGAGATTTAGTTTTAGGAACACGCGCTTACGTATGTCAAGTTTGTGACTTGTATGATCCTGTTAAAAATAACCGCAGATTTTCAGATGTGCATGAAGAGAGTAAAGATGTTGCTGAAAAGAAAATTAAAGATAAACAAATAAAATTAGAAGAGTTTGAACTTGCCGCAATAAAAGGAGATGATGAAATCGATTTATCAATTGATGAATTTGAGGAAGAAGATGAGGAAGCTCCGTTAAAATTTGAAAAAAGAAAAGCAGGCAAAGCAGATTTGGAGGATTCTGAAGTATTTGCTCAAGTAGAATGCCCATTTTGTGGTGAAATGTTTGACGATCTCGCATCACACATTCAGAATTGTGAATTCGCGCCCGATGACGTTAGTATTAGTGATATAATGCCTGCAAAAAAGAAAAAAAGAAAAACACCTAGTGGAAAACCTGGAACTCCCAAAAAAGATACTGCAGAGAAGCAAAAATGCCCATATTGCGGAAAAGAATTCGTTAGACTTGGTAGACATTTAAATTCTTGCCCAAAGAGACCTACTGACGTAGATGATGATGAAAAAAAAGATGAGTAAAGACTTTTTAATGACCACTAAACATATTATAAAATAGTTAAGTTTATCCTAAAATGAATATGCAACAACGGGAAGAAAATTTTTCAGGGCTCTCTAAATTCTAAGTAATAAACAAGTTCCTGGCTATATAACTGATTCAAAATGACACTTTTTTAAAATAAACTTCTCGAGTGTCTGAAATATAGTTCTTTATTGGGCTTTTAGGTTGTTTTATAATCAAGTTTATGAAATCAACTAATCTATCCGGATTTATTGCCATTCTATTAGAGAGAGTAGAAACTGAGACTTTATCATATTCTTTAGAAAATTCTGATAATTTAAAGTTTAGCAAATTTTGATAGACTAACGAAATTAACAATTTTAAATTTGGAAAATTTTCAGGTTTTATGTCTTTGACAAATTCAAAAATCTTTTCAGAAGCATTATGATAATTTAATACTTTATAACAGCTTAGAATCTCATATAATTTTTTTATATATCTGAAATACTTAGTTATATTATCACTAATATCTTCTAGATTACATTTATCAAAATTTTGATCTACTTCACTCTTTAGCATAGCTAAAAGCCTTGAAAAATTCTCAAGATTAGATTCATTAAGCTTTTCCCTTAAAAGATTATTGAAACGACGTTCATATATCATTCTATGTTTTGATAATTCGTTGTGAACTTGTTTGTTCAGTTCATAAAAATCAAGTAGCTCTTTCTTAAGATTAAAAATATTTTTGTGTTCCTCAAGTAATACTAATGCAGATCGTACTTTTTCCAAAGCTGAATTATAATCTCCAATTTTTACTTTTTTTAGAATAATAGATTTATAAAAATTGAGCTCTTCAATAAGGTCTCTTTTATTCTTGAAACTCTCGAGATTATAATTGAAATTCATATTTTATATAGATAAAAATGAAAATACATATTCTTATTACATATTAAATAGATCAATTACACATTTAAACTTACTACTATTTAATTAATAATTTCTCTGAAAAAATTATCAGATTTCCGTTAAAAAGAATAAGAAAAAAATTTCCTCTAATTAAACAAAAAATTAAGAGAAGATTTAGTTGTATAATAAATAAATATCTTGATTTTTTTAGTTAAACTCCTTTTCGTAATAAATGATTAGCGATTACCATTCTTTGAATTTCACTAGTTCCCTCGTAAATCTCACCCATCTTTGCATCTCTGAAATATCTTTCTACGGGATATGCTTTCATTAAACCGTATCCTCCATGTATTTGAACAGCACTATGAGCTGCTTGCATTGCCGCCTCAGATGCTACCAATTTTGCCATTGAACTAACATGTCCATAGTCCATTTGATTATCATACATATAAGCAGCTTTATAAGTGAAATATCGCCCCGCTTCCACAGCACATGCCATATCTGCAATTTTCCATTGAATCGCTTGAAATCTTCCAATTGGTTGTCCAAATTGCACTCTTTCATTTGCATATTTAATTGAGGCTTCTAACGATGCTTGTCCTAAACCTACAGATTGAGCTGCAATACCAATCCTTCCATATCCTAGGATTTGCATTGCAAGCTTAAATCCGTCTCCAATTCCTCCTAAAATATTCTCCTGCGGTATTCGAACATCTTCAAATACAAGCTCAGATGTATTAGAGCCACGAACCCCTAATTTATCTTCTTTTGCGCCTACAGAATAACCGGGAGTATCAGTATCAACAATAAAAACAGTTAGTTGTTTTCTACCCTCTTTTTCACCAGTTTTAGCTATTACGAGTAGTGTATTTGCGATACCACCATTAGTTGCAAAAATTTTAGTTCCATTGAGTATATATTCATTACCATCTTTTTCTGCTGCTAATTGCACTCCTCCCGCATCTGAACCTGCGTCTGCTTCTGTTAAACAAAAAGCACCTACTTTGTCACCTTTAGCAAGATCTGTTAGAAATTTTTGTTTTTGTTCTTCAGTTCCAAATTTATAGATAGGATAAGAAGCAAGACTATTATGAACCGCAATAGAAAGCCCCCAAGCTGCATCGGCACGTCCGATTTCCTCAACAACAATACAATAGGCAATGCTATCATCATGAAGTCCAGCTCCTCCGAACTCTTCGGGAATACATGCCCCAAAGTATTTCATTTCTTTCATTTTTTGTAAAACTGTTTCATCCAATTCTTGTTTTTCGTCACTTTCTTTTGCTACAGGTACAATATATGCCTCAGCAAATTCTCTTGTAATTTTTTTCAACATTTCTTGTTTTTCAGTTAAAGAAAAATCCATAATAAAATCAACATTTTTTTTTTCTGTTTTTTTAAAAAAATAGTCTATTTGGAAAAATTAGTTATTTATCTTAATTATATTTTATTAAATTAAAGGAGGATATTTGGCGAGTTAATTTTAGATTAAATTATGCTATATTTGTTGTTGGAAATACTGAAGTTTCACCAGTCATCAAAGGTAATATACTAATAACTAGTTCATAAAAGCATAATCTAAAAGAAAAGGAGAAATTGATGATCAAGGGGGATTAATAGTAAAAAATCTATAGAAAAAAGTTAGACAATTACTTTTAAAGTTAAAAAAATAAAATTTAAGGAAGAAATATTAATTTATATTTGACGAGCCCCACATAATGGACAGATTTCTGAATCACCAACTGGATTTCCGCAATCCTTGCATCTCTTAATTTCATCAACTATATCCTCGTCCTCGGAGACGCCAATTTTATCTTCATATTCCTCAATTTTTCCTACTCCTTTTGAAAAGATAGATCCTGGTCTGTCCCCTGGCCAAAGTATATTGATAACTATGCCAGAGACTACTAAAATGGCACAAATAACAATATAAAAGGTTAAACTCGCACCGAGATTTTCTTTAAAGAACTGTGTTGTAGTAGTAATCCAATCAACCATCCACTGTCCTAAGGGAACCACCAATGGTTTTAAAAAAATGAGAATAGAACCAACTATCTCTGCTAATACTTCTAAAAAATCCATTGATTGAAATATCATTTTTCTTATTACACCTCTTTTATTCTTTCATCCGGTTTTCTCGGATTTTCTCTCTATTAATTGTGAAATCAATAACATCATACACTTTAAGTACAATCGTTAAAAAGTAGATCCCCATATATATCAAAATCATCTGTGAAAGATCCAAAGAAAAAAATCCAAAATCTAAGATAATGAATGTTATTTCAGTAGCACCAGAGAACCTATAACTCCAGAGATATAAACAATTTGCAATAACTTGAATGAGAGCAAAAACACCTTTTCTAATTGATTGTTTTGGAGAAGAATATTTGAAAAACGCCAATCCACTTACCAATAATCCAAAAGCAGTTAGCCAAAAAGTTATATTTTGTTGATCTTGTTTTTCCCATTCTATAGGTAAACCTTCAATGTTAAAGAGTAAAGTGAAAGTTATTAAAGGGATTACAATAGTAAAAACAACGTAAACTCCAGTAAATAAAAAACCTCTTACCATGTTTTTAACAGCACCCATCCTGATAACCTCCTAAAAAGGGCTAGAATCCCCTACGAATAGGTTGAGAATTGTAATTGAAAGAGAATGCATTCCTATTGAATAGTCTAAACTAACTGTAAAATTTGCATAAAACTCTAATGCAGGAGGCCCCCTTAACCAGTTAATCTCTGTTATGGGATTTGGAAAATATTCATGAAGAAAACTGCTATTTTCACCAAAAAAGACGAAGTTTCCAATTACACCTTTAGGGATGTCACCAAAATTCTGAGTTTTATCAAGTATCTTAACAATCTTTGTGTCATTCATCATTCCATCAATGTGACTATAATTTAAGAATAATTGAATGCCTACTTCAAGGTTCTCTAAATCAAAATAACCCGTGTTATTAAGTTTAAACGGTAGAGAGAAATTAACATTTTCAATTTCAAGCGTAGAATTGTTTATGTCTAGATTAAATTCTGCGTTATCAAAATCTGGCTGAATATTATCTGTATTTGATAATATCAAAAATGCAGATAATCCCCCCAAAATTGAAACCACAGTTACTGATAATGTCAATAAAGAAATAAAAATACGAAATAATAGTCTAAAAACACGCGACGGTCTCATATTAATCGAATTTAGATGTTTTTTGTATCTTTTTTAATAAATTTATTAAATTAACTATAAGATATTTATAAATTTTACATTTTTAATTCTTAAGGTATTTAAATTTTAACAAAATGTCAAAGAGGTTAACAGTAGTTCTGATTTTCAAATTTTTTTAAGTCCTTTAAGTTTTTTTAGAGTAAAATCTAAGATATGTTTTCATAAGTCATAAGAATCAGATTGATTATATTTAAGGATTTCTTTTACTAAAGCCTATAAGAGAATTTAAATTTATTAAATCAAATAATGAGTTTATATGTATATATTTCTTTTATTAAAAGCATCTAAAGAAAAATTAAAATTTGTGTAATGAAAATGGAAAATATTCAATCGCATGCGATCGATTTTGAAGAAGTAGCTGATAAAATGAATACTTCTATTGAAATTGGTTTGACTGAAAAAGAGGCTCTAAATCGACTTGAAAAATATGGCAGAAATGAATTAATTAAAGAAAAGGGTAAGACAGCTTGGCAGATATTCCTAGGACAGTTTAAAGATTTCCTTATCTATCTTCTGATGTTTGCAATACTTATTTCAATTTTGATTGGAATCTATGAATCTGGGGAATCTGGTGAAGCATGGGCTTCAGAATATACAGATGCAGTTGTTATAGGAACAATTTTGATCGTAAATGCCGTATTAGGTTTTTACCAGGAGTATCAAGCTGAAAGATCCCTAGAAAGTCTAAAGAAACTGGCACCTCATTTTGCTAAAGTCCGAAGAGATGGTAGAGTTATAGAGATTGGTGTAGAGGAAGTCGTTCCTGGAGATATTACACTCTTTGAGGAAGGAGATAAATTTCCTGCAGATATAAGGTTTTACCAAGAATTTTCACTTTATGTTGACGAGGCAATTTTAACGGGAGAGTCGAGTCCCGTTAAAAAACAATTAAAACCCGTTGACGAGAAATTGATTTTAGCAGATAGGACTAATCTTGGATATATGAATACTATAATCACTCGAGGTAATGGAGAAGGAATTGTTATAGGAACAGGAATGCAGACAGAAATTGGTAAAATAGCAGAAAGTTTACAAGAAGAAAAAATTGAACTCAGTCCATTTCAGAAAGAGGTAAACAGATTTGGAAAACTTCTAGGAGTGATAATACTAATAATATGTGCAGGAGTTTTTCTAACTGAACTAATTTTACTATTAGCTACTGAATTTAATGTTGATGAACTCATTGAAGCATTTGAAATATCAATAAGTTTGGCGGTCTCAGCTGTACCCGAAGGTTTAATAGTTGTAATTACTGTTGTTATGTCTTTGGGAATGCGTAAGATGGCAGATCGCAATGCTCTAGTACGTAAACTCACTGCTGTTGAGACACTGGGAAGGGTAAGTGTTATATGTTCAGATAAAACAGGTACTTTAACAAAAAACGAAATGACAGTTGTAAAAGTGTTTATAGGAGGAAGAGAATACAATGTCGAAGGAGTAGGATATGCACTTGAAGGCAAGATTATTGATGATAAGGGAAAACAAGTTCCCTTATCAGAAGAAAATTATATTAAAAAATTTCTCGAGGTGTGTATGTTTTGCAATAATTCAAATGTATCTCCTAAAGATGATGGTACTAATGATACCGATGTTGTTGGTGATCCAACAGAAATCTCACTAAAAGTATTAGCTATGAAAATGGAATTAGATACAAAAGCTGAAAAAATTGATGAAATTCCTTTCAGTTCTGATAGAAAGATGATGTCAGTTGTATCAAAAATTGATAATCAAATGTTTGCCTTAATTAAAGGTGCTCCAGATGTATTATTAAACAAAGCAGGTAAGGTAATTATAGATGGTCAAGAAAAGCCTATTAATGAAGTAAAAGATATTATTCTGCAGAAAAATGAAGAATTTGCTAAGAATGCACTTCGAGTATTAGGTGTAGCGTATAAACCTATAAAAGAAGGATATAAAGAGGAAGAAATAGAAACTGATTATACCTTTATTGGTTTAGCAGGGATTATAGATCCAGCAAGGGATGAGGTAAAAGATGCTATTGAAGAAGCTCGAGACGCTGGTATTAGAACCATAATGATCACAGGTGACCATAAAATTACAGCGATTGCAATCGCTCATGAAATTGGTTTAACACAATCAAGTGAAGCCATTACTGGAATGGAATTAGAGGAAATGGATGATAATGAACTCCGTGAAAAAGTAAAAACAGTAGATATTTTTGCGAGAGTGACTTCTGAACATAAGCTAAGAATTTTACGTAGATTAAAGGAACTAGATTTTATAGTTTCAATGACAGGTGATGGGGTAAACGATGCCCCAGCTGTGAAAGGAGCACATGTAGGTGTCGCAATGGGACTAAAAGGGACGGAAGTAACTCAAGAGGCTTCAGAAATGATACTAATCGATGATAATTATGCTACAATTGTTAATGCAATAGAGGAAGGCAGAGGGATTTTTGAAACCACTAAAGGATTCTTTAGATATATGTTGAGTACTAACTTTGATGAAATATTTTTAATTCTTATAGCCTATATTGTAATGAAACTATTTCCACTTGTATTTCTTGGTCTTCCGGTTAAACCAATTCAGATTTTATGGCTTAATATAGCAACTGATGGCATACCCGCCATGGTTTTAGGACTTACGCCTACAGATCCCGATGTAATGAAAGAGAAACCAAGAAAAGGATTTACCTTGCTACCAGAGATTAAAGGTCCAGTTCTTCTACTTGGACTATACACTTCGATCACTGACATTTCTCTCTATTTACTATTATGGAGTGTTTTTCTTCCTGCTTGGGTTGATGCGGGGATAGATCCTCGTTTAACGGCAGTAGATAGCGCATATGCTATGTCCTTAGCTCAAACGATAATATTTACTAATCTGGTCGTTTGTGAATTGTTGTTTGTTTACACATGTACTTCCAATATAAAGCCGTTTTACCTGTTTCCAAATAAACATTTATTTTGGGCTACCGGACTTTCTTTAGGTTTACAATTGCTTATATTATATACTCCTATGGGAATAGCATTCCATGTTGTACCTTTATTCCACCCTTATTATTGGATAACACTTATTATTGCCGCATTTAGTGTCTCAGTTGTAGATGAGGTGAGAAAATATAGAATCCGGAAAAAGAAAGGATTTATACTAAGATAAGCTTAGTATATCTTTTTTTTCATCATTATTTTTTTAAATATTTTATATTAATTTTTAGTTCTTTTTACTATCAGTTCGATTTTTAATTAATTTTATATTTTTTTTATTATTTTATAAAATAATTAGAACTGAATAGTTCAATATTCTTAAATGAGATAATAGTAATGAACATTGCTGAAGTTTTGAAGAATAAGATTGAAACAAATCAAACAGTCTTAACCGAATTTGAATCCAAGGAGCTTCTACAAGAAATCGGAATTCTTGTTCCTGGTCAAAAATTAACAACTTCAAAGGAAGAGACTTTATCCGCAGCAGAAAGT